>JAEEGL011414391.1_pt1 | contig 15374 bp, 16 predicted proteins | sample 9134231 | NCBI WGS metagenome assembly JAEEGL01 (sample SAMN16246548, study PRJNA631951) | gut metagenome | biome: gut microbiome; feature: rumen; material: fiber-attached | host: Bos | place: Iran: Karaj | collected 2018-10 | reverse complement strand
CTTTTCAGCATATGATCAAAAAATCCGATTCCGGTATCTACATTGCTGACACCCGTTCCATCAAGATTAAGAGCCAGTTTGATATCTGTCTCTGCAGTTTTTCTCTCTATACTTGCTTTTCTTTCTGCCATATCTCTCTCCCTTCATATTCATTTCATATAGTATAGCTCTCATAAATGAATACACTTTGATTTATATTACTTCGCCTTGAGCAAAAGAATTATCTAGTTGCGAAAGGCGTAGTAAATTCTTAGTTAAATCTTACAGAAATAGAATTTGCATGCGCTGTAAGTCCCTCAGCCTTAGCGAAGGTCTCTATATCTGTATGAACAGCCTTGAGTGCATCTTCTGAATAACAGATAATGCTTGATTTCTTTACGAAGTCATCTACACCAAGTGGCGAGAAGAATTTTGCGGTTCCGTTTGTCGGAAGAACGTGATTAGGTCCTGCAAAATAGTCACCAAGTGGTTCTGATGAATACTCTCCAAGGAAGATGGCACCGGCATTTTTAACCTGAGTCATAGTCTCCCAAGGATTAGCAGTAAGGATTTCAAGGTGTTCAGGAGCTATCTCATTTGTTGCATCAACGGCGTCAGCCATAGAATCAGCAACAAAGATATTTCCAAAATTATCAAGAGACTTCTGAATTATCTCTTTTCTGCTGAGCTCAGATGTAAACTTATCAACCCACTCAGATACTTCGTTCGCAAGCTTCTCGCTTGTAGTAACAAGTGTGGCACTTGCAAGCTCATCATGCTCTGCCTGCGAAAGAAGGTCAGCAGCAACAAACTTAGGATTTGCTGTCTCATCTGCAAGAACAAGTATCTCACTTGGTCCTGCTATGGAGTCAATACTTACGTGTCCGTAAACAAGTCTCTTTGCTATAGCAACGAAGATATTTCCCGGACCAACTATCTTGTCGACCTTTGGAATACTCTCAGTACCATAAGCAAGAGCCGCAATAGCCTGAGCTCCACCTACCTTGTATATCTCGTCTACTCCGGCTTCCTTTGCAGCAATAAGGGTTGTAGGATAAACCTTTCCTTCTGCGTTACATGGAGTAGTCATTACTATTTTCTCAACTCCTGCTACCTTGGCAGGAATAACATTCATAAGCACTGTTGAAGGATAAGCAGCCTTACCACCCGGAACATATACACCCGCTGAAGCTATAGGTGTTACCCTCTGTCCGAGTATAGAACCGTTATCATATGTGTTGATCCAGCTGTTTCTCTTCTGAAGCTCGTGGAAGTCGCGGATATTCTTTATAGCCTTTCTGATAACCTCAACAAGATCACCATCTACAAAATCATATGCTTCTTCTATTTCAGCCTCAGTAACTCTTATATTTGAAGCATTTATATCAGCCTTATCGAACTTCTTTGTATATTCAAATACAGCCTCATCTCTTTTATCATGAACATTTTTGATGATTTCCTTAACTATAGCTTCCTGCTCGCCGTAATCATCAGTTGTTCTCTTTAAGAGATCAGTCATAAGTTTGTTTTTAGTCTCACTAGTAAGTTTTACGATTCTCATTTTTATTCCTCTTTCTAAAGTATATATATAATGAAATACATCTATAATACTATCTACAGCACACTCTTCAAATCAGTAAGCAGCTTATTGATTCTCTCATGCTCCATTCTCATACTAACCTGGTTTACTACTATTCTTGCAGAAAGATCTGTTATCTCTTCAAGAACTGTAAGACCATTTTCTTTAAGGGTTGATCCTGTTTCAACTATATCAACGATAACCTCTGAAAGACCTACTATAGGAGCAAGCTCAACAGAACCATTCAGCTTAATTATCTCAACTGTCTGATTCTTTTCACCCATAAAATAATTCTTTGCTATATTAGGATACTTGCTGGCAACACGAATTATCTCATTTTTTGTGAGAAGCTCTCTAGCCGACTCAGGTCCGCATACACACATTCTGCATTTTCCAAAGCCAAGATCCATTACCTCATAGAGGTTTCTGCCTTCCTCAAGAAGTGTGTCTCTTCCGACAACTCCTATATCAGCAACACCGTATTCTACATAAGTAGGCACATCACTAGGCTTAGCAAGGAAAAATCGAACTCCGGCCTCTTCATTCTGGAAGATAAGCTTTCTTGTCTTCGGATCATTTATCTCTTCACAGGTTATATTTATTTTTTCGAGAAGCTTAAGCGTTTCCTTCGCAAGTCTTCCCTTTGCAAGTGCAAATGTAAGATATCTCATCATTTCCTCCAATTACAGTTCAAGCTCGTCTATACTCTTTTCTTCATCAACGCTTCTGTCCGCACTGATGATTCTGACTTTTTTGTCATCACTTAGAATATAAACCTTTCCGGCATCATATATATCTGAATAAGTCATATATTCATCGCCCGAATGTCGTTTTGATTTTCTGATCAGCTGAGCTGTAACATTTTTATTTCTCAGCATCTTCGCAAGAAGAACTGCTGACTGCTGGTTTTCTATAGTATAAATAATAAGAGCAGACTTACTGTTATCAGCAATCTCAATTTTCTGTCTTGAAAGGCTGTTCATCAGTTCATCTATATAGATAGAAAAACCAATTGAAGGAGCATCCTTTCCAAACTGTTTAAGAAGATTGTTATATCTTCCACCCTTAACTATAGGATTGCCTGTTCCGTATGAATAAGCACTGAATACAACACCCGTATAGTAGTCATATCCGTTGATCATCGAAAGATCAAAATTCACATAATCTGTATATTCATAATAGCTCAGTGCTGTATAAACTCTTCGAAGTCTGTCTACTGCCTCAAGAGATCTTGGATTTGATGTGAGCTTTTCAGCCTTTTCAAGTATCTCAAGTCCACCAAACATAGTAGAAAGATTGTTAAATATATTCTTTGTATTATCATCAATCGAAAGCTTTGATATATACTCGGAAAGTCCAAAGAAATTCTTTATCTGAATAAAATCCTTTATATCATCCTCAACAGTAGAGTCAAGTCCGGCTTCCTCTATGATACCCTTCAGATAATCAACCTCTCCTATTTCAATCATAAAGTTCTCAAGTCCTGAAGCCTTAAGGCTGTCGATTATACATGCAATTGTCTCGGCATCTGCAGCTGAGCTGTCATCGTTTATAAGCTCACAGCCTATCTGAGTTGTTTCAGAAAGCTTACCATGATGTCTTTCATTACTTGAAAATGTTTTTCCTTTATAACAAAGTCTTATAGGAAGCTCTTCATCAGCGAAGTATTTTGCAATACATCTTGCAACGCTCGGTGTGAAATCAGGTCTGAGCACAAGTGTATTGTTATCTCTGTCAAAGAATTTGTACATCTCATTTGATGGTGCAGAGCCTTTATCAGCATTGAATATTCCGAAATATTCAAATGTAGGTGTCTCTATGTCTTTATTTCCGTAGAGATGCATCACATCTTCTATTTTATTTATGATCAGGTGTTTTCTTTCACATTCCAATCCATATATATCTCTAACACCTTCCGGTGTTGAAAGAAGGTTTTCTCTCATTTTGCCTCTCCTTTATACCTGGGAAATAATGACATCCATATAGACGCCTGTTTTATTTTCTTTACAAGTTGCGTATCTGTAACGCACCCTGTTATCTTCATTATATCTGACTGTTATGTGTGAATACGGATAAGCAGTATGCTGAACAAACTTTCTGAATAATGAGTCTGCAGACTTAACAGTATACTTCTTAAGCCTTATATCGACTATATAACGGTTATAATTAACATTTATCGAGAAATGATCTATAGTCTTCTGTTTTTCAAGATAATCATTCATTTCCTTCAGAAGCTCATCATCCGTTACTATATTTAGTTTTGCCAGATATTCATTGATTGCTCTAAACATAGTATGACCTCAGATCTGCGGCATAAAAAACCGCGATTTCTATTATACTATCTGAATGTCTATTTATCAAACGATTCTACCTTTACATCTCTCCAGGTATTATCAAGATCATAGAATTCTCTCATCTCAGAATTAAAAAGATGGACGACAATATCGCCATAATCAAGCAGTATCCATCCTCCAATCGATTTTCCTTCTCTCTGCTTAAGCGTATAGCCTGAATCCTTCATAGCTTCTTCTACACCATCTACCATAGCATCGAGCTGTGTTTTATTTGAACCACTGGCAAGCACAAAATAGTCTGTTATTGCAGTTACCTCACCAACAGACATAGCCTTTATATCAAAGCCCATTTTATCCTGTATAGCCTTGACAGCACACTCTACCATTTTATTATTAAAAAATTCTGACATAATATCACTCTCTATTCGTTTTCTTTTTTAATTCCGCAACATAATAATTATATGTTTCTCTTGTTGTATCATCAATTATTGTATCTTTATATAACAGATATTCAAGTGTATTTCCAAGAATATGAACTATACACTTATCGATATCCTCGTATGCCTCTCTTCTTATTTCAGTGAGGTCTCTTATCATCTTTCTGTTAGGTTCGATATAGTCTGCAACGAAAATTATTTTTTCCAGAAGACTCATGCCCGGGCGGCCGGTTGTATGATTGGTAATAGCTGCAAGTATATCAGCATCCTTTACACCATAATCTTCCTTCGCATAATATGCTCCGAGCTTTCCATGAAGCAGATCCGGATTTGCCTTTTCACATTTATTAATAGGAAGTCCGAGCTTCTTCGCTTTCTTAAGCTTATCATCAGTCGGGATACACTTTGCACAGTCATGCAGAAGTCCCGCTATCCTTGCTTTCTGAACATCAGCTCCATGTACAAAAGCAAGTGTTGCTGCTGTATACTCTACTCCGACCGAATGAACATATCTCTTTTTATTAAGCGTTGGTTTCAGCTTTTTAACCATATCTACTCGATCCATAATCTACTCCCTTATAACGAACATTTAATTAATTATTATTCTTATAAAGCTTATTCTCAGCGATGTATCTTTCAATTGAATCACAGACAAGCCCCTTGATGCTCTTTCCATCACTTACTTTTTCCCTGATATCAGATGATGATATAGGTGTATCATTCATATCAAGCAGTCTGATATCTGATAAAGGATGCTCTTTTTTTATCCTGCTTATTATCTGAGCACTACTATCCTTGTCGGTTTCACCTCTTACAGCCGATAGAAATACAGCACTTTCCAAAAGCTCGTCTGCATCAACCCATTTGTCAACCCATTTAAGCGAATCACCACCGATTATAAAATAAATCGTCTTAAAACCGGCCTTCTTTAGTTCTCTTACTGTATCTACGGTATGTGTGACACCGCCTCTTATTATTTCAATATCACTATAGTATAGAAAATCGTTTTCATCACACACCAGCTCTAACATATTCAGTCTGTCTTCATCAGAAGCAAAACTGCTGTTATCCTTATAATACGTAGATTTATTAGGTAGAAGGACAATCGGGTGCAGGTACTGCTTATAAGCTGACTCAGCCATTTTAAGATGTCCGAGATGAATCGGATTAAAAGAACCGCCGAGCAGTATTATTGTATCATCTTTTTCGGAAGATAGTTTGATTTTATTTCTTTTTTTCAAGTTTTTTTACCTTTTCACCCGGAAATACGATTTTGATATTCTCCTGGTTTCTTTTATATAAAACTATTTTACGACCTATTACCTGAACCACCTCTGAACGAGTACGCTCACTAAGTGTTATAGCAAGAGTATGTGGATCATCAACACAGTTCTTAAGTACATTTATCTTGATAAGCTCTCTGGCCTTAAGTGCTTCAGCTGCAGCCTCAACAAATTCAGGTGTAAGACTTGCCTTTCCAAGAGAAAGTACAGGATCTGTAGTCTGGGCAATAGACTTTAGATATGCTCTGTCTTTTGTTGTCATAGTGAATCCTTTCTATTATTCGATATACTCAAAGCTCCATCCATAGAGACGGACCTCATCACCTTCTTGTATACCAAGTGCTTTAAGTTCATCGATGATACCATTTTTAACCATGAAGTCCTGGAAGAACTTGAAGCCCTTGTCATCTTCAAGGTTGGTATATCCGAGCATTTTTTCGATACGTGGTCCTTCAACAAGGAATATGCCTTCCTCATCACCTTTTTCAACGGTATATGGAAGCTCTTCGACTCTGGAGGTGTATTCTTCAAGAGAAATCTCCGAATTAAACTCAAGTATTTCATCCGGTGCATCCTTCAGAAGCTCAAATGCTGCATTAAGTAATTCCTTTACACCCTCACCTGTCGCGGCTGATATAGCCATAACCTTGGTATCAGGCTCATACTTATCTCTCAGCTTTTTAAGTACAGCTTCTCTTTCCTCTGCAGGAAGGACATCAAGCTTATTAGCTACAATTATAGTAGGTCTTTTTACAAGCTCCTCACTATATTTGCTTAGCTCTTCGTTTATAGCTTCGATATCCTCGATCGGATCTCTTCCTTCAACAGATGCTGCATCTACTATATGAAGAAGAATTCTTGTTCTTTCGATATGTCTGAGAAAATCAAGTCCAAGACCTGTTCCTTCAGAAGCTCCCTCTATGATACCCGGGATATCTGCCATAACAAAGCTTCGACCTTCACCAAGTCCTACAACTCCGAGATTCGGAACAAGAGTTGTGAAATGATAATCGGCTATTTTAGGCTTTGCATTTGAAACCTTGGACAAAAGTGTTGATTTTCCGACACTTGGGAATCCAACAAGACCAACATCCGCGAGCATCTTGAGCTCAAGCACAAGTGTCTTCTCTATAGCTGCCTGACCGGGCTGTGCATAACGAGGTGCCTGCATAGTGCTGGTTGCATAGTGCTGATTTCCTTTACCACCTCTTCCACCACGAAGAAGCACAAATGGTTCCTCACGATCAGCCATATCGATAATTACCTTACCTGTTTCAAAATCCTTTATAACAGTTCCGGGAGGGACTTTGATAACTATATCCTTACCATTAGCACCATGGCATCTTCTCTTGCCACCTTCCTCACCATCGGTAGCCTTATATTTTCTTACATTTTTAAAATCCATAAGAGTATTTATTCCCTTATCGATGACGAAGATAACATCTCCACCCTTGCCGCCGTCTCCGCCGTCAGGGCCACCATTGGGAACATACAGCTCACGACGGAAGGAAACATGTCCATCTCCGCCCTTGCCTGCTCTTACAAATATCTTAGCTCTATCTACAAACATATTGGCCATGATTTGACTCCTAAAAATAAAAGGAGCCTTGCATTCACAAAGCTCCATTAATACCTGATACTTACTCAGCTACTGGGTAGATAGAAACCTGCTTTCTGTCTCTACCAAGTCTTTCGTATCTAACAACTCCATCTGTTAATGCGAACAGAGTATCATCTCCGCCACGTCCAACATTAAGTCCCGGATGGATCTTTGTTCCACGCTGTGTATATAAAACGTTACCGGCCTTAACAAACTGGCCATCTGCACGCTTAGCTCCAAGTCTCTTAGAAGCTGAATCTCTACCGTTTTTTGTAGAACCCATTCCCTTCTTATGAGCGAAGAGCTGTAAATTCATCTTAAACATGACTTACCTCCCTAAAAAATATCTGAATATACTTATCACCATACTCTTCATATATAGAACAAAGTCCTAAGCGAAGAGCCTTAAGTAGTAGTTTACTCTCTGAACTAACCTCACCGATTATCTTGAATCTTACAAGACCGTCTTCACATTCTTCAGTTACAACGCTATCAGAAGTGAACTCTTCAATAGAATTTACGGTATTGATAACAAGTGCAGATACTCCTGCACAAACAACATCCTTACCGCAGCATCCATACTCTGCATGTCCGGATATCTTAAATCCGAAATACTGTTCGTTCTTCGAGTAAAAAATCGCCTTGATCATAATTTACCTTTCAAATACAACACGTAATTAAGCCTTGATAGCTTCAATCTTTACTTCTGTGAAAGGCTGTCTGTGTCCGTTCTTCTTGTGGAAGCCCTTCTTTGGCTTATACTTATAAACGGTTACCTTCTTAGCCTTAGCAGTCTTAAGAACTGTAGCCTCAACCTTTGAAGAAGCAACCTTGTCTCCAACAAGAACATCCTTATCGTTGTTTACAAGAACAACTGTATCGAATGTTACCTTAGCTCCATCCTCAGCATTTAACTTCTCTACTCTGATGATGTCTCCTTCAGCTACCTTGTACTGCTTTCCGCCTGTAGCAATAACAGCATACATAAGTTTTTTCCTCCTAACTTATAATCTCGCCAACATCGGTGGTGCCTAAGGGCACACTTACAACCTGGTTGTGCGGCATACTCGGTTATAATAGCATTTATGTAAATCATTGTCAAACGCTTTTTATATTATTTATCCCAAGTTTTTTAAATTGATTATTGCATCTTAAGCTTAAGTTTAAGAATTCTTCTGACACTCTCATTTATTCTTTCTTCAGATATTGTTCCGCTTTTTACAGCCTCTTCAACAGCAGAGACTGAAGCCTTAAAATCTGTAGGCATAAGAAGCAGGTCATCTCCGGCCTGGATACATTTTACTGCAGCTTCTCCACTGGAGTAATTATTTGATATAGCTCCCATGTTAAGCGCATCAGTAACAACAACTCCGTCATATCCAAGCTTATTTCTAAGCTCTCCTGTAACTATATCCTTAGATATCGATGCAGGTTCCTGAGTAACTGATGTAACTGTTATATGACCAACCATAACCACTTCAGCTCCGGCATCTATTCCACTTTTAAACGGCAGATATTCACCGGAGGAAAGCTCCTCAAGAGATCTTGAGGTAGTCGCGGTTCCCGCATGTGAATCCTGAGCTGTATCGCCATGTCCCGGAAAATGCTTAAGTGTACATCTGATTCCTGTATCTTCATAGCCCTTAACAGCTGATGCAACAAGCTCTGAGGCCTGATTATAATTATCACTGTAAGCTCTTTTTCCTATTACAGTATTACTTGGATTGGTCCAGGTATCAGCAATCGGAGCAAAGTCCATATTGAATCCCAGGTTCTTTAAATAACCGGCAACTGTCTTAGCGTTATCATAAGCCTTTTCAGTTCCCTGATCCTTATAATTAAACATTGGTTCCAGCTTAGGTACTGAACCTATCTTATCAGCACATCTTGCAACACTTCCACCCTCTTCATCTACGCAGAGTATAACAGGAATACCTGTTTTTTCCTTTGCATAGCTTTGCGTACCTGTAAGCATTGTTTTAAGCTGATCTTCCGACTCGATATTCTGACTAAAGTATACAAGCCCACCTACCGGATAGCTGTCAAAGCTTGACTTGGAAGTATCTCCAAACTCAGTCACCTGCGAAAAGCCCGTAAGTGCTTCGGGAGTTACAACAAACATCTGACAAACCTTGTCGTGAAGGCTCATCTTGGAGAGAGTCGCCTCAACATTTGGATCAGCAGCTGCATTATTGGCCGGTTTTTCCTCTTTCTCAGGATTATCAGCTGTTGCAATCGCCTCAGTAGTCGGTTCCTCAGTAATCGGCTGGAAATTATCCTCAGTGGTAACTTCAACCGGTTCGGCCGTAGTCTGATTAACAACATCACCGTTTATTTCATGCTTCGCAACCGGATCCTTTTTGTCGCTTATATTTAGTACAATTGTTAATAATAAAAGTCCAACGACTATTCCTATAAGAAATATGATCATTCCCTTTAGAAAAGAAATAGCCTTTTTATCTCTACCCATTTTAAATCCTCATTATCAGTCTTCGTATTCGATAACATATCCGACATTACCTTCAAAGTACTTAAGGCCTGTATCAAATACATTTTCTCGCTGGTCGTTCCAGCTCCATTCATCATTGACATACCATAGCATCAGGTACATCTCTTCAACCTGATCTCTATCCTGTCTTGAAGGCTCACCATCGTACCAGGCAGTATAGCTGTTAAAGTCCTCACCTGTTACCCAGTGTCCGAAGGACGAATTTCCGTAAACGGATGTATATCCACCCATCCAGACGTACTTTATGCCTTCTGCCTCACATAGTCCGCTGACCTCATCCATTTCAGCCTGTGAAGTAATAGTTACCAGATGTCCACCCTTCTGCATAGCTGCCTGATTGGCTTCGGTCCAGGAAACATCTGCCTTAACAACCTCATATCTTGAAGTATGTGGAGCAACCTCAATAGGCTTTACAGGAGTAAATGTAGCACTTGTTCTTGCTCCATAAGTATCATCACTTATGATACAATCAACACTTCTCTGAGAATACTGATCAATAGAACCATCAGTTTCATAGGATACGCAGTACATCTCTTTATTCATCTTGTATATCTCAGAAAGCACCTCTGACATATCACTGACTGAACTAATTGACCAGAACCATCCACCTGTATCCTTGGCGATACTCTCATAGACGCCGCCACCAGATGCAGTACCGATTATAAAGATCGGAACGTTCATACTGTTTGCATAATCAATTACTTCTGTATATGAATGACGACTCTCATTATCATCACCATCGGTAAATGCAACAACGCATCTTGCACCCTCCTGAGTACTTGCATTCATAACACTTTCATAAAGAGCATCATAGAATGCAGTTCCTCCATCAGCGACCATGTTATTTATACCGTTCTGAAGGAGACTCTTATCCTGTGTAAATGTACACATGTACATAATGTATGAATCAAAGGAAATAAGCTCGGCCTTATCACCGGAATTAGTATCCATTTCATGAACGAAATCAGTCATAGCCTGCTTCATCGTATCCATATCACTATCCATACTTCCGGACTTATCAGCACATATACTGAATGAAACACCCTGATTTCCTTCGAGCATAGAAACAGACTTAATAGTTCTCTCAACCTGAGTACCATCAGCTAAGGATTCATTTACGGCTGCTGTAGGACTTGTAAGAAGAAGTGTCTCTCCTGCTGAATCCTCAACTGTATAATAAAGCTTTACAGTAGGATATTCAGAAACATCAGATGAAACAAAGCCAAGATCCATACTCTGCTTAGAAGCAAGTGCACTATTTAGTGCATCAAAGGAATTAGGATTCTGAGCTACTTCCGAAGTCGCTTCAGTGGTTTCTTCAGGCACATCAGAAGATGCTTCTGTCACCCCCGGTCCCTCAGGATCACCTGGGTTATCGTTTTTTCCAAAATTAATAACACCTGTTAATACCAGTACTAAAAATGTACCAACCATCAGAAGAAGAACTATAGCAGTAACAATGAGGCCTACCGTAAGACCTGACATAGACTTTTTTTCCTTCTCTGGAGGAACAATAGTTTCTACGCCCGGTACCGTCCCCATATTGGTAAAATTCTGAGGGATTGTCTGATCCTGGAAAAAAGCCTGAGTAGGGATATCCTCCTGACTCACCTGCTGCATCTGAGGATTCATCTGCTGTCCCTGAGGGTTCATCTGCTGACCCTGAGGATTCATCTGTCCCTGAAACTGACTGATATCAGGCTGTGCAGCCCCGCATATCTTACAGAATTTACTTTGATCGTCTATTTGCGACCCACAATTGACACAAAACTTCATTTAACCCACTCCCCTTTTAAAAATAAAGTTTAATAGCATACACCGTCTGAGCTTATCCAGTAACCATCTATATAAGTACTTGTTACCATATAACCGGACGAACCAAAATAATACCAATAACCATCTATCTTTAACCACTGACTGTAAGCATACCAGCCGGAGGTGTCCCCAAACCACCAGCCTGTCGAATCAGACTTCCAGCTGCCGAGCGGCTCATATTCCCATGCGCCACTACTTCCAAGCCAGCAGCCCTCTCTATATTCATTCGAAGCCATATAACCATCAGCGGCAAAATAATACCATTTGTGATCTATCTTCTGCCAGCAGCTTGCAGGATACCAGCCTGAGCTGTCTTCAAACCACCAGCCTTTTCCATTCGTTTTCCAGCTTCCGGTAGGTTTATATGAATTAATACCGTTTGCATCATACCATTTACCGGATATCCATTCATTTGATGGCTTTCCAGTAGCTCCTCCACTAGAGCCACCTGAGGCACCACTGTTGCCGGATGATCTTCCGCCGGAGCTATTATAGGTAAATCTCATTTCCGCACCGGCCGCTTCCAGATCACTCTGAGTCATAAGACTGTTAGAAGCTGTGCCATCATTCTTATGAAGTGTATAAAGTGCAGCACTCGCAAGCACAAGAGCACTGTTATAATCAAGTGCGACCTCATTACACTGATAGTCAGTCTGACTGTCTGTATAGGATCCATGCGAATCTCTTGGCCCTCCAACAAGAGCTCCCAGAAGAACATGTCTGTTATTTGAGTACTGTCCTGCATCACTTGAAGCAGATGCAGCTCTATGGTGAGGATACTTTGCGCTATATGAATTATAGCCAACTATATAACACTGATTCTGACTATTCTCACCCATAAGGTATCTCATCTGAGTGGTTGCCCAATTAGCATATTCAGACTTACCGGAAGCTTTATCATAAAGAAGTCCTATAAACTGAGTATTACAGTTATATCTTGCACTTCCCCACTGAAGCAGGCAGCCATATCCGCCTGATTTATCCATACCGTTATACATATTATCAGCACAGTTTTTAAGTGCTGCACTGTCACCGGTTCCATAATACTCTGCAAGAGCACTTACGTTGTCCCAGGAGAACCATGACCAGATATTATAGCCGCTGTTTGAATAGCTTCCGCTTCCTGCCTTTACCTTGTCAAACTCGCCCTTATACCATGAGTCCTTTGTAGCCTTATAAAGAAGCGCTGCGGCAAGTGCATAATCATCTCCCCATGATTCTGACTTGTAGAGATAATTTCCCGTACTACTGTCCCAAAGACCTTCTGTAGCACAGGCTGCACTGTGACCATATGCATAATTAAAAAGCTTCTTCGCATAGTCAAGAGCTTTTGTATCGCCAAAATTGATATACTGAAGTGTAAGAGCAGCCGCTGCTTCACTCACTTCATCCGTAGCAGGATTAGAATCCGAAGTATAATACACATGTCTTACAGCATTCTGGGATTCAGGAGAACTCCACTGCTTATGGTCCTCATCCCCATCAGAAACCTGATAAACAAAGAAATCAACCGAACCATCCGACTTTAGAACAGTACATTTCTCGAAGTATTCAGCAAAATGATCAGTTATAGTCTTTAAATGCGCTGTAGAATATGTGTCCTCAAAAGCCTGCTTATATTCCATATACGCTATTCCAAGCATACTTGCTGAATAAGCCTGCGGAAGTCCGGCCTTGAGATGATCACCGGCATCATGAAAGCCTCCACTTACATCTACTGTCCTGCCATTTATCGTGACACTTGTGTCTCCTGCATGACAATTACTTCTCCATGAAAATGCAGATCTTTCTGACACCTTTTGTCCGCACATGTTGGCATCAAAAAAATAAAGAGATTCCTGAAGAAGTTTTGCATAGCTCACCTCTACGCTTGCAGCTTCTGACGTTGTCCCATATACACATAAAACCGAAAGCGTCATAGAAAGTACAAGCACATACGATATTAGTTTTCTAATCATCGAATAAGCTCCTTTCAAAACAAACTAAAACATACTTATTTGAAGCGGCTTAGAGATCTTCTTTCTCGTCAGCTCAACCAGACCGAGCGAGGTAATATCCACATATTTAACCATAGTCTCGTCCTTAGCAAGCTCCGATTTAAGATGATTAATAAGCTCACCTGATTTATTTGAATCAGTCATGCTGATAAAATCTATAATAATTATTCCTGAAAGGTTTCTGAGTCTTAGTATACGCGCTATCTCAGAAGCAGCTTCCTTATTTATTTTGAGAAATGTATCCTGTACATTTTTACCCTTTATAGCCTTGCCTGTATTAACATCTATTACCGTCATAGCCTCTGTCGGTTCGACTACGATAGTTCCGCCCGACTTAAGATATATATACTTATTAAAGCCTTTTTTGAGCTTATCTTCAAAACTATAAAGCTTATCAAGCGAAAGCATATCATCATCATAGAAATACAGATATCTCTTCTCTATCGTTTGACTAAGCTCCTCATATATATCAGCTATATCAGTAATAACGCTGAAGCTTTCATACTTATTCTTAAGAATAATATCCTTTAACTGATTTATATACGGTTTATCTGAATTATATATAAGCTTTTTGCAGACTGAGCTCTCAGCTTTATTAACTATCTTATGATAGTTTTCAAGAAGCTCAGCAGCTTCCTTTTTTACAAGCTCTACGTCTACATTTGCAGCAGCTGTCCTTATAATTACGCCTATTTTTTCTTCATCCTTTAAGAAGCTGATTGAATCGGAAAGCTCCTGTCTACGTGCTTCGTCAGTTATTTTCTTGGATATACCTATTTCACTGCTACGGTTAAGTATCAGATAATCTCCCTTTAAGGTTATATCAGAGCTGACAACGCCCTTTTTCGACTTTATAGGATCCATCGAAACCTGTACCAGGATTTCATCTCCAACACATACCTTATTACTCTTTCCGTGTCTGAGGAATATATGTCTATCCTCATTATCACCAATTGGATAATACAGATAGTCTCCTGTTCCTATATCAACAAAAGCAGCATTTATTGACTTTACGATATTTACAACCTTTGCAGTATATATACCACCAATAAGACTATCGTTTTCAACAAAGTCTACCCTTGAAAGAGAATTTCCCTCAAGCAGAAAGCTTATTTTTTTTGAATTGTAATTTGTAATAACGTATTTTGCTTCCATATTAGTTCTTGAATGAATGTACAGGTGCAGGTATACGGCCCTTTCTGCTGATAAAGTCCTCGCAGCTGTAATTATTTACAGGCATAACCGGAGCTTCACCGAGAAGTCCGCCAAATACTGCAAGATCACCGATCTCCTTGCCAACAATAGGCATAATTCTTACTGCTGTAGTCTTCTGATTGATCATTCCAATAGCCATCTCATCAGCTATAATTCCGGAAATAGTCGCTGCTGATGTATCTCCCGGGATTGCGATCATATCAAGTCCTACAGAGCACACACAGGTCATCGCCTCAAGCTTTTCAAGTGTAAGTGCTCCCTTATTAACAGCATTTATCATTCCCTGATCCTCTGATACAGGAATAAATGCACCCGAAAGTCCACCTACATAAGAAGAAGCCATGATACCACCCTTCTTAACCTGATCATTCAGAAGTGCAAGCGCAGCTGTTGTTCCCGGAGCTCCGGCATATTCAAGTCCCATCTCACAGAGAATATCAGCTACAGAGTCTCCAACAGCCGGTGTAGGTGCAAGTGACAGGTCTACTATTCCAAAAGGAACACCAAGTCTCTCTGATGCTTCTCTGGCAACAAGCTGACCTACTCTCGTTATCTTAAATGCTGTCTTCTTGATAGTCTCATCGAGAACCTCGACGCCTTCTCCACTGACCTGCTCGAGCGCAGTCTTTACAACACCAGGTCCTGATACTCCGACATTTATAATAG
>JAEEGL011119310.1_pt1 | contig 15374 bp, 13 predicted proteins | sample 9134231 | NCBI WGS metagenome assembly JAEEGL01 (sample SAMN16246548, study PRJNA631951) | gut metagenome | biome: gut microbiome; feature: rumen; material: fiber-attached | host: Bos | place: Iran: Karaj | collected 2018-10 | reverse complement strand
GACGAGACGCATAAGCGTAGTACAACGTTTGCCAATGACCGTGTTACTTCTTTGGCAGATATTGCAATGTACACAGATGAAGAGGATAAGCCTTTGGGTGAGATTATGGCAGCTCTTCGTGATATGGAGAAAGGAAAGAAGGTAAGTATAAAGTGGCGTAAGGCTTCATCAAGCGAACTGCAGGAGTATTTCGCAAAGTTCGTTCCTAATTTTGACAGGGATCGTGTACACAGCAGCGATATTAAGAAGTTGTTGCAGTGGTATGATCTCTTGGTAGATGCTAAGATTACGGATTTTGAGGAAGTGCTGAAGCCTACTGATGGTGATAACATAGACGACAGGGCAGAAGAATGAGACGTGACGAGGAGGGCTTAAAGCTACTTGGTAGCGAGACTGAATATGGGCAGGACTATGCTCCGGAAATTCTCGAGGCATTTGAGAATAAGCATCCAGAGAATGACTACTGGGTGCAGTTCAATTGCCCTGAGTTTACTTCCCTGTGTCCTATAACCGGTCAGCCAGACTTTGCCGAGATAAAAATTCTGTATATCCCGGATAAGAGAATGGTAGAGAGTAAAAGTCTGAAGTTATACCTTTTCTCATTTCGCAACCATGGCGATTTTCATGAGGATTGTGTAAACATTATAATGAAAGACTTGATACGTCTCATGGATCCCAAGTATATAGAAGTGACGGGTATATTTCTGCCACGTGGCGGAATATCAATATATCCGTATGCCAATTATGGCAGACCGGGAACGAAGTATGAGCAGATGGCTATACACAGGCTAGAGAATTATCAAACCAAGTAAGTGCCAGGGAGTTAAAATGTATGTTTGGCATTCATTTTGTTATAATGTCAATATAATTTATTCCTTGGTATAATAAAAAGACGGTAGGAACGTTATTTTATAGAAATATTAAAATAAGACAATGAGACAGTTAAAAATTCAGAAGAGTATCACCAATCGTTCCAGTGAGGCACTTGACAAGTATTTGGTAGAAATTGGTCGTGCCCCTCTTATTTCCATTGATGAGGAAATAGAGTTGGCACAGCAGATCAAGAAAGGCGGACCGGCAGGTGAGCGTGCCAAAGACAAGTTGGTGACGGCTAATCTACGTTTTGTTGTTTCTGTTGCGAAGCAATATCAGCATCAGGGATTGTCGTTAACGGATCTTATTGATGAGGGAAACATTGGTTTGATAAAAGCTGCTCAGAAGTTTGATGAGACACGTGGCTTTAAGTTCATCTCCTATGCTGTGTGGTGGATACGTCAGAGTATCCTGCAGGCTATTGCTGAGCAGAGTCGAATTGTTCGTTTGCCGCTTAATCAGGTTGGTTCTTTGAACAGAATCAATCATGAGATAAACAAGTTTGAGCAAGAGAACCAGCGTCATCCGAGCGTCGGAGAGTTGTCTGAGGCTACAAATATTGATGAGGACAAGATTGGTCAAAGCCTTATGGCGGATGGACATCATGTCAGCATTGATGCTCCTTTCCAGGATGGTGAGGAGAACTGTATGCTTGACGTTATGGCGAGTGGAGAGGACTCACGTACTGACCGTACTGTGGACCATGAGTCTATGTCGCAGGAACTCAACGCCGTTCTCAACCGTGTCCTCAAGGAGCGCGAGATTATTATAATACGTGAGTGTTATGGTATTGGCTGCCCTGAGAAAGGACTTGAGGAGATAGGTGATGAATTAGGTCTGACGAGGGAGCGTGTAAGACAGATACGTGAGAAGTCAATAGCAAAGCTTCGTGACAGTGGTAATGCTAAGATATTGATAAAATATTTAGGTTAATCTCTTAAAAACATAAGAAGACATTGAATCATCTCGTGATAATGGCAGGTGGAGTAGGTAGTCGTTTCTGGCCTATGAGCACCGAGGAGAATCCGAAGCAGTTTATAGATGTTTTGGGAGTAGGCAGGTCTCTGCTGCAACTTACGTATGACCGTTTTAAGGATATATGTAGTCCTGACAATGTATGGGTGGTTACAAGTGCTGCATATGTAGAGAAGGTAAGGGAACAATTACCTGAGATGCCTGCTTGCAACATACTCAGTGAGCCATGTCGTAGAAATACGGCTCCGTGTATAGCTTATGTTAGCCATAGGATAAAGGCAAAAGATTCGAAGGCCAATATCGTGGTAACTCCAAGTGACCATATCGTTATGAATATTGCGGAGTTTCAACGTGTAGTCAAGGAAGCATTGTTGTTCACCTCAGAATCAGATGCGATACTGACTTTGGGCATCAAACCAAGTCGCCCGGAGACAGGCTATGGCTATATTGAGGCTGATATGTCAATGGCAACCATAAGCAACAAGGATATCTTCCGTGTCAACTCTTTCAAGGAGAAACCAGACCTCTCTACGGCACAGGAATACGTAAGTCATAACTATTATTATTGGAATGCAGGCATCTTTGTATGGAATGTCTCAACGGTGGTAAATGCCTTCCGTATGTATCAGCCGGCGTTGAATGATATCTTTGAGTCAATGGCGGAATACTTCGGTACTGACAAGGAGCAGGAAATCATTAATGAGCGTTATGCGGAATGTGAGAACATATCGGTTGACTATGCCATAATGGAGAAGGCAGAGGAAATATATGTGTTCCCTGCAGATTTCGGTTGGTCTGACCTTGGTACATGGGGTTCTTTGCATACTCTGTCAAAGAAGGATTCAAACAACAACGCCCTGATTGGAGAAAACATAAAAACCTTTGAGACTTCTAACTGTCTTATAAACGTAAAGGATGCAGAAAAGGTGGTAGTTCAAGGTTTGGACGGATACATCGTGGCAGAAAGGGACGGCCGTTTGTTGATTTGCAAGCTGTCTGAGGAACAGAGAATAAAAGAGTTCAGCAAATAAGGAACTCTCTGTTATATAAGAAATAACAAGTACATAGCTATATAATCAGTGACACCGATGCAAACTATATGCATCGGTGTCACTGATTATATTTGTCTGTATATTGTAGAACTTATCTACTTTTTTGCATTGGACTTACTATATACTAGATACCATTACTCTAATTTGATGTCATCACTCTTGCTAAATGTCATCGCTTTAGCCCAATGTCGTTGCTTTAGCTTAAAGTTTTATTTTCTTCTTTGCGTAACTACCCTCGTTACCAAGTCGTGTGAGTGCTGTAACCACATATATCTTCTTCTCTTTACCTCTGTTGTAAGGCAGTTTGTACCATGGGTTGGCGGTAATACCTACGACGTGTGAGTCGTTACTGATGTCGATATCCTCTTTCGGGTCAAATTGATATACCACGTATTTTACGGGTTTGTCGCGCCATGAAGAGTAGTTAGGCTCTTTCCAGAAAAGCATATAGCCGTCTTCCGTCCATATAGGCTTGAGCTTGGTTGGAGCGTTTGGCTTTGTGTCGTCAATAAATGGCATTAACGGCTGTTCTGCGTGCGTACTCCAATAGTTGTTGCGCAACATTGTACCGTAGTTGCCAATATTGTCAACGGCAGCCTTGGCGTACCATAGTACTGTTCCGCTGATATTTGGCAGGGTTTGGTGCATATAGTACTTTGCAGCCATCTGGTGTTGCTGAGGATAATTCAAGTCAGCATTCTTTACGGTACGCTCTACGTCCTCGCCGATGTATAGAGGCCTGTTGGATGCATACTGGCTCCACCATCTTATTAAAGTGGCATAGTCAGCGGCCTTGTGTCCTATCTCCCAGTATAATTGTGGTACACAGTAGTCCACCCAACCGTTGTTAATCCATGTGAGTACGTCTGCGTACAAGTCATCATAATTCTGCAGGCCGTTAGTCATTGAGCCGCGTTCCGGGTCTGACTTCTGGTTACGGTATATACCGAAAGGTGATACACCGAACTTCACCCAAGGCTTCACTGCGTGTATGGTGTCATACAGTTGATGTATGAATCTGTTTACATTATCGCGTCGCCAGTCGCCGATGTTGTTAAATCCGCGGTTGTCATTAAGAAACTCTTGGTTGTCTGGTATTACGCATCCGGCGGCAGGGTAGGGATAGAAATAGTCATCTATATGCAGACCGTCAACATCATACCTGCGCACGATGTCGGCTGCCACCATACATGTATAGTCAGTGTTCTCCTGTTTTGCTGGGTCCAGTATATATAATCCGTCATACGGAAACACCAGGTCAGGTCTTCTTAGTGCAATGTGTGTGCGTGCCAGTTCCTTTGTCACCTTAGTCTTCGCACGGAACGGATTAATCCAGGCATGAAGTTCCATACCCCTTTTATGGCACTCTGTCACCATCCATTGCAGAGGGTCCCAATATGGCACTGGTGGTTGTCCTTGTTTGCCAGTCAGGAAACGGCTCCACGGCTCGTAGTTGCTCTCGTACAAGGCGTCACACTCGGGACGCACTTGAAAGATGATGGCGTTTACACCATCCTTTTGCAACTCGTCAAGTTGATAGGTCAGAGTCCTTTGCATTTCCTCTGTACCCATACCTTGAAACTGTCCGTTGACGCACTGTATCCATGCTCCCCTGAACTCGCGTCTTACCGCTGCTGTTGTATGCAACAGCTGTAAGGTGAGTAACAGAAGAAATGTTGTGACAAACTTAATAGTTCTCATATATATATTATTTACACACATCCAGTGTATTATAAGTTTTCCCCACTTTGTTCCGTGGCTGCGGAAGCATTCTCTTGCTGCGGATTACCTTCTTTCTCTGTTGGTGCAGGTGTTATTGGGTTGCCTTCCTCATCATACATCACAGCTCCTGTGCCTAAAGAGTCAACATCAAGGGTGTCGCTGCGCGATACCCAGTTGTATGAGCATTCATACATACCTCTGCTGATGTCTCCATCCTTCGGTTTCTCATATTTGCCGTGGTAACGTGCCAAGGTCGGGTCTGCCAATACTTTCTCTATGAAATATCCGCATAGAGGCAATGCGGCACGCGAGCCTTGTCCCAGTTGTCCGGTCCTGAAGTGTATGCAACGGTATTCACCTCCTACCCATGTGGCGCATACCAACTTAGGACTTGTTGCCACAAACCATGCGTCAGAGTGGTTGTTAGAGGTACCAGTCTTACCACCAAACTCACAGTCAGGGTAGTTCATGACAAACTTCCACAACGGTTGTGAGGTAGCATAGCCCTCGGTAACGCCGGCGTGCAGTATCTGTTGCATAAGGAATGCCGTTTTCTCTGTCACTGCCTGTTTCGTCTCCGTTGGAGCCTCATATATGACGTTGCCCTTTCTGTCCACAATCTTTGTTATGAGTATGGCACGCTCATGGGCCCTTCCGTTATTGGCTATACAGCTATAAGCGTTAGTCAGTTCCAAGAGAGTAACGTCGCTTGAGCCGAGCGCCAGTGACGGAGCATCCTCCAATGGGCTCTTGATACCCATGTTGTGAGCAGTCTCAATGATGTTCTTTATGCCCATCTCCTGTCCTAAACGTACGGCAACAGAATTGACGCTTCGAGCGAAAGCCGCTCTCAGAGGCATAGAGTCACCTGTGAAGTGTCCGTCAGAGTTTGTTGGACGCCATATCACGTTTTTCTTCTCTTTCTTGTCCCATACCTCCATTTGGAAATACTCATCCCTGCGTTTGTCACAAGGTGTCAGTCCCTGCTCCATAGCCTCAGTATATACAAAGAGTTTGAAGGTAGAGCCTGGCTGGCGCATTGCCGTTACCTTGTCATATTTCCAGTGGTCAAAGTCGATGTCGCCTACCCATGCCTTTACATATCCTGTCTGCGGTTCCATGGCCACGAAAGCACAGTGCATGAAACTTACCATGTAGCGTATGGAGTCCATGGTTGACATCTCTTTCTCCACCTCGCCCTTCTCATAGTCAAACACTTTCACGGTATGTGGCTTGTTGAGGTAATAGTCTATGGAGTCCTGGTTACCGTTATACTTGCTTGTGAGATATTGGTATACCGGTTGTTGCTTGGCTATGTCCTCAATGAAGTGAGGTATCACGTTATGGTTCTCGTCCTGCCATGGCTGCATACCTCTCCAGTGGTCGTTGAAGCGCTGCTGTATTATCTTCATGTGTTTTCTGGCAGCCTCCTCTGCATAGCGTTGCATCTTAGTGTCAAGCGTGGTGTAAATCTTCAAACCGTCGCTATAGAGGTCGATACCCTCCAGACGCTCGTCCTCCTCACTCAGCTGTTTGATATACTTCGCTACAGCCTCACGGAAATACTTCGCCTGTCCGTCATAGTTATCCTCCACGTTAAACTCAGATACGTCAATGCCGGTATTCTTGGCATCAACATACTCTTGTGCTGTGAGGTCGTCATGGTTACGCATGTTCTCCAGCACCACATTGCGTCGTGCCAGTGCGTTATCAGGATGTGATATAGGGTTGTAGAATGTTGTGGCTTTCAGCATACCCACCAGCACAGCTGCCTGTTCTACTGTCAAGTCCTTAGGCAGACAGTTGAAGTATGTCTTTGCCGCAGTCTTGATGCCGTAAGCATTATGGCCGAAGTCCACGGTGTTAGCATACTGTACCAATATCTCGTCCTTGCCGGCCTTGCGTCCCATCGTGCAGGCGAAGTATAACTCCAGCTTCATTGCCGTAATCCATTCCTTCGTCTTCATTATGAGCATCTTCACGCCCGGCACCTTGCCTAACAGTCCGGTGCTGTAGTTGGTACGTGTACGGAACATGTTTTTCGCCAACTGCTGCGTGATAGTTGATGCACCGCGTGCTCCTGCTCCGGTGGCAGCATCCTTCACAGCTCCGAGCAGTCCCATAGGGTCTATGCCCCAGTGACTGTAGAAACGCTCGTCCTCTGTGTCGATAAGAGCTTTCCAGAACATCGGGTTCACCTCATTAAATTCTACAGGTGTGCGGTTCTCATTAAAGTATTTACCCAATAACACACCGTCAGCAGAGTACAGTTCCGAAGCCTCGCTCGTTCTGTGCTCACTTATCTCTGCCCAGCCCGGCGACTTGCCGAACAACCAGAACAGGTTCATATCCACTGCTCCGAGATAGAGCAGGAAAAGTACCACCACAGAAGCAATGGTGGAAAGAGTCTTTATGTACCAGGGACGGCCCTTGAAACAGCCTTTGTAGAAATTCCAAAAGCGTGTGCACTGCTGTCTTGTTGCTTTTAATACGTTAATGAGTTTTTTCATAGTGTATTATATGTTCATATATTTCTTCAGTGTCATTGGGATGAAACCAAGTCATCTCAGTGTCTTTCTTATACCATGTTAGTTGTTTTCTTGCATACTCTCTTGTGTGGCTCTGTATTTGTCTTACGGCTTCTTCAAATGTTATGTCTCCGTCAAAATAGCTGAACATCTCCTTGTATCCCACTGTGTTCAGCGCATTCTCTTTGCGGTGGCACATCATCTTCTCGGCCTCCTTTACAAGACCGTCGTCAACCATTGTCAGTACACGCTGGTTGATACGTTCATACAGTTCGCTGTGGTCATAGATAGGTTGTCCTCTCTTTATCTTTGCTATGTGTGAGCGTGTCAGTCCTATCTTGATTATGTCAAACGGCCTTTTCTTTTTCTCCCCAGTGCGAAAGGTGGAGTAGGGCATCCCCGTCTGATGGCACACTTCCAATGCATGCACTATACGTCGTGGGTTATTCTTGTCCACCAGTTCCCAGTGTTGTGGGTCCAGTCTCCGTAATTCCTCAGTAAGAGCCTCAAGTCCCTCCGTCTCTAAACGTTGTTTCATTCTCTCTCTGATGTCATCCCTTATCGTGGGTATGTCATCGATACCCTTGCATACAGCGTCAATATACATCATTGAACCGCCGCAAAGCAGTGCCGTGTCGCCCTTCCATTCATTCAGCAGCGCCATCACTTCCTGCTCATACATAGCAGCAGAGTAATAGTCAGTTATGCTCTTTGTTGCCACGAAATGGTGTCTTACCCTTTTCATCTGCTCCTCAGTCGGTGCAGCGGTGCCTATAGGTATCTCGCGGTATATCTGCCTTGAGTCGGCGTTGATGATATCAGTACCCAACCGCTCTGCCATCGACAGGCACAACTCGGTCTTGCCCACGCCGGTAGGTCCTGTTATGACAATCAGTGTCATCTTATTATACCGCGCTCGGCTTTCTCTATAAAGTCAAGTACATAGTTTATCTCTGGAGTCAGCTCCATCTTGTTGCGTACCTCCTCGATACCCTCCTTGATGATACCCTTAGAGTATATAGTGTTGTAAGCCTCGCGTATGGCGAGAATCGTTTCGTTGGCGAAACCGCGGCGGCGCAGGCCAATGAGGTTGAGTCCTGCGAAGCGTATAGGCTCCTTGCCTGCAATGATGTAAGGCGGAATGTCCTGTGATGTGCGGCATCCTCCCTGTACCATAACGTATCCGCCGATATGCACAAATTGGTGTACCAATACGTTGGCAGATATAATGGCGCAGTCGTCCACCACCACCTCTCCGGCAAACTTCGTGGAGTTGCCTATGATGCAGTTGTTACCTATCACGCAGTCATGTGCAATGTGCATGCTCTCCATCAGTAGGTTGTTAGAGCCTACCACTGTCTTTCCTTTGGAGAATGTGCCGCGACTTATTGTCACGTTCTCGCGTATGGAGTTGTTGTCACCTATCTCACAGGTGGTCACCTCTCCGTGGAACTTCAGGTCTTGTGGTTTTGTGCTCAGGCTTGCCCCGGGCATTATCTCATTGTTAGAGCCCATACGTAGTCCCTGGTGCAGTGTTACGCTGTTCTGCATTATATTATTGTCACCGATTACCACGTCGGCGTCAATGTAGCAAAAAGGTCCTATTACGTTACCGTCACCGAGTTTGGCGTCGGGATGTACGTATGCCATCGGACTAATCTGGTTTGCCATAGTAACTTCGTAAGTTATGAGTTGTGAGTTATGAGTGAATAATCACTTGTTCTTTATTATCTGTCCTGTGAATTTAGCTTCAGCCACGAGGGTGTCACCCACGAAGATGTAACCCTGCATAGACGATATGCCGTGGCGTACCGGTGCAAGCAGTTCCACCTTGAATATAAGAGTGTCGCCAGGCACCACTTTCTTCCTATACTTCACGTCATCAATTTTGAGGAAGTAGGTAGAGTATCTCTCTGGGTCATCAAGGGTGTTGAGCACAAGCAGACCGCCACACTGTGACATCGCCTCCACCATCAGCACACCAGGCATCACTGGCTCCTCAGGGAAGTGTCCTTGGAAGAAAGGCTCGTTGGATGTTACGTTCTTTATACCCACGATGGTAGTGCCGCTGATGCTTATCACCTTGTCCACCAACTGCATTGGATAGCGGTGTGGCAGCACCTCGCGTATGCGGTTCACGTCGAGTATAGGCTCTTGGTTCGGGTCATAGATAGGAGCCTGTATCTCGTGCTTGCGTATCTCCTGACGCATCAGTCTTGCAAACTTGTTGTTGATGGTGTGTCCGGGGCGTGTGGCAATGATACGTCCTTTCAGAGGCTTGCCTATCAGGGCCATGTCACCTATGATGTCAAGCAACTTATGGCGTGTGCACTCGTTCTCCCATGTCAGAGGCTTGTGCTGCAGGTAACCCAGCTTTGTGGCGTCCATGCGTGGTACACCGAGATAGTCGCACAGGTTGTCGATGTTCTCCTGTGGCTGCTCGTTCTCGTATATTACGATGGCATTGTCCATGTCGCCACCCTTTATCAGTCCGGCCTTGAGCAGTGGCACGATGTCTCTTACGAATACGAAGGTACGTGCTGAGGCTATCTCAGTAGGGAACGTCTCCATATTCTCTATTGTGGCAAACTGAGAGTTGATGAACTTAGACTCAAATGAACACATCGCCGTAATAGAGAAATCCTCATCAGGCAGTATGGTGATGCATGAGCCGCTTTCCTCATCCTTTACCTCAATTTTCTTGCGTATGATGTAGTAGTCCTTTGGAGCGTTCTGCTCTTGTATTCCTACCTCGTTAATCTTCTCTACATACTGTATGGCAGAGCCGTCAAGTATAGGAAACTCAGGACCGTTTACCTGTATCAGACAGTTGTCGATGCCCATGGCATAGAGAGCAGACAATCCATGCTCTACAGTGCTCACACGCACGTCATCTCCCTTGCCCAGTACGGTGCCGCGCTGTGTGTCAACAACCTTCTCTGCCACAGCGTCTATTATTGGCATACCCTCAAGGTCTATACGTTGTATCTTGTAGCCGGTGTTCTCGGCTGCCGGATTGAATGTCACGGTTAGGTTAAGACCAGTGTGCAGGCCCTTGCCGCAAAGAGAGAAACTTCCCTTTAACGTGTTCTGTTTATTCATTATATAGTTGTTTTGTCGTTTAGTCGTTTATAAGATTGGTCGTCAGGGGACAGCTTGTATTTTCTTATTCCCCCAGTTTCTTTTTCAGTTCATCTATTGTCTTTTGCATCTCGTTTATCTGACGATAGATATCCGGCAGACGTTTAACTACCGCGTGTGAACGGAAATAGTTTGTCATAGGAAGTGGTGGTGTGCCTATAAGGCTTACACCATCTGGCAGACTGCCTGGCACACCAGACTGAGCGCCCAGTTGTACCTTGTTGCCTATCTTGATATGTCCGGCAATGCCCACCTGGCCGCCGAACATACACCATTCGCCTACCTTTGTGGAACCGGCAATGCCCACCTGTGAAGACATCACTGTGTTTGCACCGATGTCGGTGTTGTGTGCTATCTGCACGAGGTTGTCGAGTTTCACGCCTTTCCTTACGTATGTGCTGCCCATGGTAGAGCGGTCGATACAGGTGTTGGCTCCCACCTCCACATTGTCCTCTATGGTAACGATGCCGAGCTGTGGTATCTTGTCATATCCGTCAGCGGCAGGGGCGAAGCCGAAGCCGTCGGCTCCTATCACACATCCTGCGTGGAGTATGCAGTTGTTGCCTACCTTGCAGTCATGATACACCACGGCATTGCTGTATATCTCGGTATTTGCTCCGATGGTGGCGTTCTCGCCTACGGTAACGTGTGGATGCAATACGCAACCGTCGCCGATTGTCACATTAGGACCGATAGCTACAAACGGACCGATGTAGCAGTCCTTGCCAATCTTTGCAGTAGGTGCTATGAAAGCCAGAGAGTCGATGCCTTTCTTCTTGGGCTTCAGTGAAGCATACATCTGCATCAGTTTGGCTACCGCCTCGTATGCGTTCTTCACGCGTATGAGTGTAGCTTTCACGGGACGCTCCAGCTGCAGGCTCTCATCAACGAGCACTACGCTTGACTCAGTCTCGTATATGTAGTTCAGATACTTCTGGTTTGAGAGAAAAGATATTGCGCCGGGCTTGCCCTCTTCAATCTTTGCGAATGAGGTTATCTTAGCCTGACTGTCACCCTCTATGCGTCCTTGTATCAGTTGCGCTATTTGTTCGGCGGTAAATTCCATCTTTGTTTTTGTTTATTGTTAAATAATCAATAATTAATGTTCCTGAGTGTTATTAACCGTCTCCTTATTAATTATTAATTATTTTGTTCAGCTCCTTCTCCATCTGCTGCTGCAGTTCCTTAGCCTTTTCACCAGCCACTTCTGCAAATTTCTCGGTATTGTCTGCGAAGATGATGCCGCGGCTTGAGTTTACTAGCAGTCCGCAGTCTTTTGTCATGCCATAGCGGCATACCTCCTCAAGTGAGCCGCCCTGTGCTCCTACACCCGGTACGAGTAGGAAATGCTCTGGTGCCACCTTGCGTATGTCCTTGAACATCTCGCCGCGTGTGGCTCCCACTACATACATCAGGTTGTCCGGGGTACCCCATTCCTGACTCTTCTTTATCACCTGCTCAAACAGACGGTTGCCCTCCTGGTTGGTGGTCTGCTGGAAATCAAACGAACCCTTGTTTGATGTCAGTGCCAACAGTATCACCCATGGCTTCTTCTCTGCCTCGTATGTAAGGAAAGGCACTACGCTGTCCTCACCCATATATGGTGCTACGGTCAGGGCGTCCACCTTATACTCACCGAAGAAAGTCTTTGCATACATCTTTGATGTGTTGCCTATGTCGCCGCGCTTAGCATCAGCGATGATAAACTGGTCAGGGTAGTTCTGCTGTATGTAGCTTACTGTCTTTTCAAACGCAGCCAGACCTTTCACACCATACGCCTCATAGAAGGCGAGGTTTGGTTTGTATGCCACGCAGTAGTCAGCTGTAGCGTCTATTATCTGCTTGTTGAAAGCGAATATAGGATCCTCCTCTTTCAGCAGGTGCTGAGGCACCTTGGCGAGGTCAACGTCAAGTCCTACACAGAGGAATGACTTCTTGTTGAATATATTTTGTATAAGTTCCTGTCTTGTCATGATGGATACTCAAGTATTATTAGCCTCCCCTCAATCCTCCCTGTGAGGGAGGGAGCGTGAGATAGGGGAGTGGGGATTAATTATTAATTATGAAATCTTAATTATTAATTAAGAACTGCCCTACAGTTCCGCCTCCTTCATCTTCTCTGCATTCTCAGCCACGGTGAGTGCGTCAATCATCTGCTGAATGTCGCCGCCGAGGAAACCGCTGAGGTCATGCGTAGTGAAACCAATGCGGTGGTCGGTTACACGTCCCTGTGGGAAGTTGTAGGTGCGAATCTTTGCAGAGCGGTCGCCGGTTGAGACGAGAGTCTTGCGTCGGCTTGCTATGTCGTCCATGTACTTCTGGTGCTCGCGGTCATATATATATGTACGCAAGCGCGAGAGCGCACGTTCCTTATTCTTTGGTTGGTCACGTGTCTCTGTACACTCTATCAGTATCTCCTCTGTTTCGCCGGTGTTAGGATTCTTCCACATATAGCGTGCGCGCACACCAGACTCCACCTTGTTCACGTTCTGACCGCCGGCACCTGAAGAGCGGAAGGTATCCCACTTTATCTCGCCCTCGTTGATTTGCACGTCGAAAGGCTCAGCCTCAGGCAATACAGCCACGGTTGCGGCTGATGTCTGCATTCTGCCGTTTGACTCTGTCACTGGCACACGCTGTACACGGTGCACGCCAGACTCATATTTCAGTATGCCATACACACCGTCGCCGCTCACGGCGAAGTCTATCTCCTTGAAGCCGCCCACGGCGCCTTCGTTGGCGTCGGTGACGCTCAGGGACCATCCCTTGGAGTCGCAGAAACGCTTATACATATTGAAGAGGTCGCCTGCGAAGAGACAAGCCTCGTCACCGCCTGTGCCGGCGCGTATCTCCATCTGCACGTTCTTGGCATCCTCCGGGTCCTTCGGCACGAGGGCTATCTTTACCTCCTCCTCCAGTCCGGGCAGAGCAGCCTCATTCTCGCTGAGCTGCTCGCGCGCCATCTCCTTTATCTCGGGGTCTGTCTCGTTTATCAGCAGGTCCTTGGCCTCTTTTATGGCCTCCAGGCAACTTATATAGCGTTTGCGTATCGCCATGATGTCACCCAGGTCCTTGTATTCCCTTGTCAACTTGACGAAACGCTGTTGGTCGGCTATCACTGAGGGGTCGGTGATAAGTGTCGTCACCTCCTCGTAGCGAGCCTCCAGTCCGTCAAGTTTCTGTAATATGCTATTCATCTTTTGAGTTGTGAGTTTTGAGTTATGAATTATGAGTTGCGACCTGCAAGTCGTGGTTTTATACTCAGTTTTTGAATTTCAGGACACTCATAACTCATAACTTATAATTCATAACTTGTTAATATTCAAATACACCATACTCGCTCTTTATTGTCAGCGACTTCTGTCCCTCCTCTATGTGTCCTATCACCTGTGCGTCGATGTTGAAGCTCTTGCTTATCTCGATGACCTTCTCCGCCTGCTCAGGACTAACGTATATCTCCATACGGTGTCCCATGTTGAACACCTTGTACATCTCCTTCCAGTCAGTGCCGCTCTGGTCGTGTATCAGCTTGAACAGTGGTGGCACAGGGAACATATTGTCCTTTATCACGCGGCAGTTGTCATTGACGAAGTGCAGCACTTTTGTCTGTGCACCGCCGGTGCAGTGTACCATGCCGTGTATCTCAGGGCGCATCTCGTCAAGTATGCGCTTGATGACAGGTGCATAGGTACGTGTCGGCGACAGTACCAGCTTGCCGGCGTTCACCGGAGCACCCTCTACTTTGTCCTCAAAGCGGCAGCCGCCAGAATATACCAGTTCTTCTGGTACTGCATGGTCATAGCTCTCAGGGTATTTCTCGGCATAGTACTTTGCGAATACGTCGTGGCGTGCAGATGTCAGTCCGTTGCTGCCCATGCCGCCGTTGTACTCCTTCTCGTATGTAGCCTGTCCGAAGCTTGCCAATCCCACAATCACGTCGCCCGGACGTATGTTGGCATTGTCTATCACGTCGCTGCGCTTCATGCGGCAGGTTACGGTAGAGTCAACGATGATGGTGCGTGTCAGGTCGCCCACGTCAGCTGTTTCGCCGCCGGTGGCATAGATACCGACACCCATCTCGCGCATCTCGCTCAGCAACTCGTCAGTGCCGTTGATGATGGCGCTGATAACCTCGCCCGGTACCAGCATCTTGTTTCTGCCGATGGTAGAGCTTACGAGAATGTTGTCCACTGCACCCACGCAGAGCAGGTCGTCGGTGTTCATGATGAGGGCGTCCTGTGCTATGCCTTTCCATACAGACAGGTCGCCGGTCTCTTTCCAATACATGTAGGCGAGGCTTGACTTTGTGCCTGCACCGTCAGCATGCATGATGTTACAATACTCCTCATCGCCACCGAGAATGTCAGGGATAATCTTGCAGAAAGCCTGTGGATAGATACCCTTGTCAATATTCTTGATGGCGTTGTGTACGTCTTCTTTGGCGGCACTTACGCCGCGCAGCATATATCTGTTGTCCATTTTGGATGGTTTTTCTTTGCTTATGTTTTTTTCTTCGTTTAAGGATATTATACGATACAAAATTATAAAAAAAATCTATAATACACAAGTTTGAAACCTTTTTTTTCTGTGTGTCATATAGTATCTAGTTGACAAAGTGTCATGATAATTCGTATTTTTCTTTCATTGTGATATTTTCGGACTTGCGACCTGTGAGTTTAATCTGGAGAATGATTTGGTGTCAGATGTCTGTAAGTTGCTACAAAAATTCCTGTTGATGACGTTTTTTGTTGCGAAAGCTATCACTTTACGGTGTGATTCGATAGCTTTCATGTCCTGAAAGCATAGCTTTTACACTGTGAAAGCTATGCTTTTATGGTGCTTTTTGCGTCATTATGCTAATGGAAGGTTTGACGGTATTTTTGTAAGTTATTGATTTCTAGGTGTGTGTAAAATTTATAAAAAGCGGGTGTTTTTATGTCCAGTTATCGGTTTCTTTATAAATTCGCCAAGCATTCTGCGTTATGGAAAATCAGAGTGTCAGTAAAATCGATAAATAGTTAGCAAAATGTCATATTCTTTGCTTTTGTGTGCCGTTCGAAAGTTATCATTATTTAATAAACAT
>JAEEGL014577142.1_pt1 | contig 15375 bp, 4 predicted proteins | sample 9134231 | NCBI WGS metagenome assembly JAEEGL01 (sample SAMN16246548, study PRJNA631951) | gut metagenome | biome: gut microbiome; feature: rumen; material: fiber-attached | host: Bos | place: Iran: Karaj | collected 2018-10 | reverse complement strand
TTAATTATACAAGTCAGAATACTTCACTTATTAGATTTTTAAGTTTTTATCTTTTTCAACTTGTTTTTTCTTATTTGATTTTTTTGGATAAAAGAAGTTTTGATGAGATTATAAAATGGAAAATGAATTATCTTTTAGGTAAATTGTGTTTACTTTCTTTTATTTCAAGTTTTTCTATTTTCTTTGTTATTAAAAATATTTTAATTTATTTTAAATTGGTTAATTTAAGAGTATTTCATAGAAGAAATCCTTAACAATTATATAAAATTTTATTTAATAATATAAAGAGATAAAATCTTTTGTTAATCTTATTTAAGAGAGTTTGATATAATATTAATCAGAATTTATAAGAAAAGAAATTCTTATATTGTAATCAATAAAATATTTAAATTAGTAATTTTTATTATTTATCAAATTAAAATTATATGTTTTTACTTTGAAAAAAAAATATTCATAAAAATAAATTTAAATTAACTTAAATATTATTATTCCTTAATCCAAGCCCATTTTATTATTATTATTATTTTTAATATTTAGAAAAAAATATATTAAAAAAATAATTTTATATGTCAATATATATATATTCTTTATAACAAAATAATATTATACTTTTAAAGGTCTTATATACTATTTCAAAAAATTATATTACTATATAATATAAATAAAAAAAAAAAAGCATAAAAAAATCAAAAAAAAAAAAAAATAAAACAAACAATCATAATTATTTTTATCATTTAATTTTAAATTTCCTAATATTTTAAAACAAATTATAATTTAATTAATGCCTAAGGAGTCCCAAGAGGCAAAAAAAGAATCAAAAAAAAAAGACGACATAATAAGTTATAGTCACATGTCTCAAGAACGTTCAATAACAAGTAGTCGTTTAAATGGTTCAAGTTATTTCAGCAGAGATTCAGGAATTATATTTGCAAATAACGCACTTTGTTTTGGTCGTAATAATAAATTTCGATATTTTATCCAAAGAATAATATCAACAAGAGTATTTATACACACAATAAATATTCTTATAATTATAAATTGTATTTTTTTATTTTTAGAAACAATAGACACATTTGAATTATATACTGATTACTATCATAATACATTTACAATTATTTTTACAATTGAAATGATATTAAAAATAATAGCATATGGTTTTGTTATGGAAGATTATTGTTATTTAAGAGATCCTTGGAATTGGATTGATTTTCTTATAGTTATTACTGGTTTATTATATTTTATTCCTAGTTTTGAAATTAATATAAATGCCCTTCGTGCATTTCGTTTAATTCGTCCATTAAGAACTTTATCAATTTTTCCTTCAATGAGAAAATTTATAAATTCAATTTTTAATTGTTTAAATGATTTATTTGATATAATAGTAATATTACTTTTTGTATTTTTTTTCTTTGCTTTATTAGGTTTTGCAATATTTGATAATAGATTTAATTATTTTTGTAGAACTTCAAAAACACCTATAAAAGGTGATTTACCTCTTGATCCTTTATTTGTTAATAAATTATGCGGAGGTGAAGTTACTTGTAATGGAAGGAAAGATTTATGTTTAAGTACTTGGGAATTTTATTATGATAAAAGATATTTTATACCAGAAGATTTTCCTTTTCAAAATCCTAATTTACATGAAGCAAGTAAAAATAAAGTTTTTGAATATGGATTAATTAATTTTAATAATATTATACATTCATTTTTCGTAGTTGTTATTGTTGCTACTTGTGAAGGATGGGTTGATTTAATGTTTTTAATGATGGATGGTTATAATTATTATGTTTCATTAATATATTTTTTTTTTTGTTTAGTTGTTAATTATTATTTCATGTTGAATTTAATTACTGCTTTACTTTTATATAACTTTAATAAAGATAGAGATGATATTCAAATTTCTATATCAGTTGCTAAAAGAGGAAGAAAAAAACCAAATAAAATTAAAATGGCAATTGGTGATCAAAATATGTCAAGTTTTAATCAAACTGCAAGTATGGGTTCAAGTGTTTATTCAAAAGCAAGTAAAAGTTTAGTTAATATAAATTTAAATATTAATTCTACTAATTTTACAAATATGCAAGAAATGAATAAAATAAAAAGAAAATATAAATTGATTAATTTTAATAGAGATATTAAAAGAACTTCTAAATCTTTATATTTTAAATTAATTACTTGGATTAGTGAAATTAAATGGTTTAAAAATATTAAAAGATTAACTCCTTATCATATAAAATCAAAAATTGGTTATTATTGTTATTATATTCATGAACAACCAATAGTACAAAAATTTTTTTATTTATGTATAATATCAAATGGAATTGTATTTGCTTTTCATAGAAGAGGAATATCACAAAAAGAAATTAGATTACATGAAACATTAAATGCAATTTTTGTTGGTTTTTTCTTATTAGAAATTATTTTAGCTTTGGTTGGTTTTACCCCGAAAGAATATTTTAAATCTAAACAAAATATATGGGATTTTATAATTGTAATTTTAGCTTTAATTGAAGTTATTGTTAAAGAAAGTGGTTTAATTAGTCATAATGATGATGCTGTTGGAAGTGTTTTAACTTGTTTGAGAATAATTAGAATATTTAAATTATTTAGAAAATGGGAAAATTTTGCTATTATTTTAGATAGTATTGAAAGAACTATTGCAAGAATGACTGATTTTTTTTTTGTTTTTATTTTATTTTTATTTATTTTTGCTTTGTTAGGTTATTCTTTTTTTAAAGATTCTTTAAAATATAAAAATGGAGTTTATTTTGCTGTTGCTGATTCTCAATATTATAATTTTGATAATTTTATTAATAGTTTAGTTTCTGTTATTATTATTATTATTGGTGATCATTGGATTGATTTATTATTTGATTGTTATAGAAGTTCTACGAATTATAATTTTGAAGTTATTATATTTTACTTTTTAATTTTATTATTTGGTCAAATTATCATTATGAAAATTTTCCTTGCTTATTTAATTGAACAATTTGAAATTGCAAAAAGACATTTTGAAAAAAATTTTTATATACATAATTTTCGTCTTGATATGATATATTATTCAACATCAATAAATATAAATGCAACATCTAAAAAAAAACCAATAAATGAACAAATAATAGCATATTTAAACGGTATAGCTCATATAAAACCAGATTATTCTTTATCAGAAGGTCCATTTGAATTATTAAAAAAAACTCAAATAAATTTCATAACTAGAGAAAAGAAAAAAATACATGTTATACAAAGACATTATAGTGAACATGCATTAAAATATGGAGGTTACTATGAAGAAATAGGAAATATGAAAATATTTAATTTTGATGATGTATTAATAAAACATACAAATAATATTCAAGTAGAATTATTCTATACTGACGAATTAGAAAAAATTGATTTTTATGATTTAAACGAATATAATTTAGAAGAACCAGAAGTATTTTCAAATTTAAATTCTTCAAGTGAAATATCATATTCAAATAATAAAACAAAAAATAAATATACAAATATAGAAAATATAGTTTTAGAAGAAAATGATAGTGAAATTGAAATGGATAATCCAATAATAACAGATATGATATTATTAAAAAAAGTTACTCAAGATAATGACTTGCCTTCAATTAAAGAAAAAGATTATGATATTGTCTCAATACCAAATGATCAAAAAAGTTCTAATAAAGGTAATAATAAAAGTCTTCTTTCAAGTTTTGCTGCTTCAAGAAATCAAACTTTAAGTTCTATTAATTCAAATACTAGTAAATATAATGGTTTATTTTCAATTGCTCCTGAATATTCATTTGATGAAGAATCATATGATGAAGAAGAAAAATCTTGTTGGCAAAAATTTTATCGATATGTAAGTAAAGCAAGTTGTTTTATATTTGGTAAAAATTTACGTTTTAGAAAAACAATTCATGATTTTGTTTATAATAGATTTGTATCTTATATTATATTTGTTTTAATTGTTACTAATACTATTTTAATTTGTTTTGATAATCCTTGGTTAGATCCTAAATCAAATTTTGCTAAATTTTCTAAAAGAGCTAATCAATGTTATACTTGTATTTTTTTATGTAATGCAACTTTAAAAATGATATCTGATGGTATAATTTTTGATAAAAATGCATATTTAAGAAATATTATAAATATAATTGATGCTTTTTGTTGTTGTATTGGATTTTTAGGTTTTTTTAATATTGCAACTCAATATCGTTATTTAAGAGCTTTAAGATCAATTAAACCAATAAGAATTTTAATTAGAAGTGAAAATTTATCTTTAATGATGGAAACTATAATAGCATCAATTCCAGCAATGATTAATTTATTATTATTTATATTTTTATATATTTTCATGTTTACTTTATTAGGTATTAATATTTTTAGAGGGAAATTAGAAAGAATTTGTGATATTGATTATTCACTTCAAAATGAAAAAGAATGTAATGATATTGGTGGTAATTGGGTTTATAATAGAGAAAATTATGCTAATTTTATTTATGGTTTAAAATCAAATTTTGAATTAATATTAAAAGATCAATGGGTTGAAGAAATGCAAATAGCAGGAATGAAAATAGGAACTAAATGGGTTTGGTTATTTTATATTATTGTTATGTTTATTGGAAATACTTTTATTTTAGATATGATACTTGCTGTTATCATACAAGAATTTAGAACTTTAAAAGCAAAAAGATTTCATTTTGCTTTATTAAATGAAGCTGAAAAAGATTGGATTCAAACTCAAAGAATTGTTATGAAATTTCATCCTAAAAAAAAATTTATTGTAGCAGGAAAAAAAAAATTAGTTGATTACATTCATATATTTTTTGAATCTAAAAGATATACAGTTTATAGTATAGTAACAATTTGTTTATCAATAATAGGATTAATATTTAGATTACATCATGAAAGTAAAACATTAGAAATATGTTTTTTAACACTTGATTACTTTTGTGAATTTTTATTTACAACTGAAATAATATTAAAATTATGGGTTTATAAAAAAGATTACTTTCATAATAAATGGAATATATTTGACTTTATTGTAGTACTCTTAATAGATATTACAATACCAATTGATTACTTACATTGGAATAATGTATTAAAATCAACATTTGATTCAGTACCATTATGTTTAAGATTCCTTCGTTTATTTGAAGTAGTAAAATTACTATCTAAAGAAGGTAGAATGAGAGCATTATTAGATACATTATTATATCAATTACCATCATTAGGTAATGTTGCAGTATTTGCAAGTTTTATTTTTTTAATATATGGTAATATAGGAATGAATGTTTTTGGTTCTGTACCTTTTAGAAAGAAAATAAATTCAAATGCTAATTTTAGAAATTTCATTTCTGCATGTTTAGTTTTATTACAAGTATCAACTGGAGAAGATTGGAATGAATTAATGAATGAATTAGCATATCATGATTGTAGAGATAGAAATAGTTCAATATATAAACATGATTTTTATTGTGTAAATTATAATGTTACTTGTTGGGATGAAAAATATATAAATTATACAGCATTATCAAAATTAGATAGATTTTCATGTGGTAATTCATTCTCATATGCATTCTTTATATCATTTGTTATTATTTGTCCTGTTTTTATTATGAATTTATGTTTAGTTATGGTTATACAAGGATTTGAAGAAAGTGTCTTTGAAAATGAAGGTATATTACCTCAGGAATATATGGAAAAATTTGTTGCTTTATGGGAAGAATATGATCCTGAAAATGCTAAAGTTGTTAAACCTTATCAATTTGTTTTAATGATGAAAGAATTACAACCTCCAATTGGTTATAATTATGATCGACATTTAGTTTCTAGTAATGTTAAAACTAGAAGAGAAAAAGAAGAGTATCATGAATTTCAAAGAATTGTAGAAGAGATTAAAAAAAAGAAAAGAGAAGAAAAAGAAAAAAGAAGAAAAAATGCATTAAAAAGTGGTTTATTAAGAACAATATCAAAATTAATAATTGGAGATGAAAATGATGATAATAATGATAATGACATTAACAATGAAATTAATAATATAAAAGAAATAAAAAAAGAAGAAGAAAATATAATATATACAAATAAAAAAAATACTCATGTTGAATTTGATATAATGACAGAATCAAATTTACAAAGTCCAAGAATTCGATTTCAAGATTCACATAATTTAGAAGAACCATTATCAACATATCGTCAATTAAATACATCAAATAATCCATATGATCATTCACATAATCCTTCACATTTCCAATTATCAAGAGTACAAAGTCAAATATTTCCAAAATTTACAGAACAATTTCCAAAAAATAAAATTTATATAAGTAAAAATTTAAAATTTTATACATCTGATGTTGAAGTAATGCAATTAATGAGTAGATATAGTATTTTAGCATATGATATATATAAAAAAGATCATACTGGAACAGGACAAAATTTTATTTTAAGTAAAGAAGAAGAAGAAGAATATAAACATATACATAAACATTTAGAAGGACATGGTGCAGATGATATTTATATACATTATATTGATGCTTGTTTTTCTATTAGTAAATATGCAGTTTCTATTAGTAAAAATGTTTCTTTTAAAAAATTAAGAAGAGGAGAAGTTAGTAAATATAGTAAAAAAATGTGGGAAGCTCAATATGATAAAAAAATGCTTAAACAATTTTTTATTAATATTGAAAGAAGAGAAGAAAATTCTGCTCTTGCTAAAAAATTATCTGCAAAGAGAATTATTGATTTATATAAATTTTATAAAGCTAGAAAAATTTATTATGGGAAATTAAGAGTTATTAGAGAAAATAATAATTTGAAGAAAAAAAAGAAAGCTAGTTCAATTAGAAGAAGATCAAGTATTTATTCAATTAAATCTAATTTTGATTATTCTAAAAGAGCTTCTATTAGAAAAAAAAGAAGAAGTTCTCAATATAGTAATAATGACTTTTTGAGAGCAAATATAAAAAAACATTCAAATGCTTCTTCTATTAATACTAATTTTAAAATTAATTTAATTAATATGGAAAGTAGTAATATACAAAAAGTAGATAAAGATATTCATGATTCATCTGTTAATTCGAGTAATATTAATCAAAGTAATATTAGTAAGAAATCAGATGATAGTAAAAAAAATGAGAATAGTTGAATGAAAATATAAATCAAATATATATTATCAATTTCTTTCAGTTTAAAATAATTAATTAATTTATTTTTGTTTTTATTGATTAATAAATTTTTTTTTTGTAATTAAAACATTTATTAAAAATTTTTATTAAATTTTTTTGGAATATTTTTTATTAATTATTTTTAGATATAAAAAATATTTATGAAAGAAAAACATATTATTAAATATATATGAATTACTAATAAATAGTTCAAATTCAAGTAAATTAATACTAAATCTAAAATTAATGAATTACATTATATTATATCAAATTAATATAAATCAAATAAAAATAATATAAATATATTATTAGTTTTTACTATCATTTTACTTTAATATCACATAATTATTATTTTATAAAAACAAAATAAAAAAATTTAAAAAAAAATATAAAATAAATTAATTTAAGCTTAAATGGAAATAAAGTTAAATGAAAAAAATATAAAAGTGAATAAAAGACAAATATCAAATACTCTTTTAAAAAATTATACAAATCAATGTGAACTACTTCAAATGTTTTCAATACCATATTTCGGAACATATGATAGTGAATATAACTTTATACAACCAATATTTTGTTTAGAAAATAAAACATTACCAAATCACATACCAAATCACATAAATAAAAAATTAACAACTACATTAAAAAAATATAATATACCATTTAATTACTTTCATATAACAGCAGACGCATCATCAATATACAATAAATCAAATCAAAGAATAATAGAATGTAATGAAGTAAGATTAAATTTAGTTCCTCATTCATTTATATTTAAAGACTTAAAAAATAAATTAACATCAGATTATCAAATTTCAGTTTATCCATCTTTATTTAAATTCAAATCTGATTATGATACAATAAAACAAACAGAAGAAAAAGATAATTTAATAATAAATCCAAAATGTGAATTATATGATAAAGAATTAGAAAGAACAATAATTTTACATAGAACAAGAGAAGGAGTTCCTGCAATATCACCCAATAATATATCAATATTATTTAATTTAAATTGTCAATTAATTCATTTTTATATTATTATTTTAGGAACATATAGAGGAAAAATATCAAATGGATGCTTATGTGAATATGTAATTATGCCAAATGCATTTAATTGTAGATTATTTATGGATATGAATCTTAGTTTTATGAATGCAATTAATGTTGAAAATATTATGGAAAATATTTATAAATGTAAAATGATTTATAATGATAATTTTAAAAATGTTATTGAATATTTTTTATATGAAATTATTTGTAAATATAAAGAAAATAGAAATATAGTAAGAAATGAATGGTTTAAAGATTATTTTATTAAAGCTTTTAATAATATTTTTGATTTTGGAGATAATGGTATTGATGATCAAATTTCTCATGAAGTTGATATTAATAATATGAGTGAATTTTATTATAATAATTTATTATCTTTTGTTGCTAAATTATTTGGTGATGAAGATAGTAAAGTTGAAAAATATGCTATTGATATTATTAATTGTTCTTTAAAAGATTATTATATTGTTGATATTATTGAAAAATTTATTAATTTTCATTTATCAAAAATAAATAGTATTTTCAATGGTTATCAAAATTATTTGGAATATTTTAAATTATTTGATTTAATAAAAGAAAATGCTAGAATTGAATATATTAGTTATGTATGGCCTAATTTAAAAGAATTTATATGTTCATTATTAGGAATTAGTGTTTCAGAATTTGAAAAAAAAACAAAAGAAATTAGTTCTCAAAAGAAAAATATAAATAAAAATATTGAAGAATTTTATAAAATATCAAATAATCTTTTAAATAATGTAAAAATATCAGAAAAAGAAATGAATAAAATTGATTTTCCATTTTTAAATTATTTATATTATCTTGTTTGGGAATCAAGAGGTAAAATAAAAGGAGTTCATAAATATTTTGGTAAATATTCATTTTTACAAGATTTTTCAATTTCTCTATGTTATCATTGTCAAAATGATGAGAGATATGAATTATTAATTAATATGGCACAAAAAATAGAAAGTGCAGATTCTAAATATATAAATATAGAAAATTTATAATAACAATAATTATTATTAATTAATTAAAATATAAAATTTATTTATTTATTTTTTAAAAAAATAAAAAATTATAAATTAAATAAATATTTATATTTATTTAAAAGTTAATTTCATTCAAAAAATATAAATAAAAAATATATTAAAATTCTTTAAATAATAATCGAATAAATAAAAATAAATAAATGGGTAATCAATCAGATTTTTGTTCATCCTGTAATGAAGAAAATGAGGAAGTTCTAAATAAAAAAACAGAAAAAAAATTAACACAAAGAGTAAGTGCTCAAACAACAAATAATACAAATATAATAAATAATAGTAATATAATGGGACATTCATATTTAATTCCATTATCAGATACTCGTCACTCATCAATTTCTTGGAATTTACCATCATTAAATCGTCAATCATCAAAATTTGAAATATTAAATCAAACACAATATATAGGTGATATTATTGATGGTAAAAAACAAGGAAAAGGAAAATTAATATTTATTGATGGTTCATATTATGAAGGTAATTTTAAAGATGATTTATTTAATGGAAAAGGAATTTATGTTAGAAATGATAGTATATATAAAGGTGATTTTTTAAATGGAAAAAAAAATGGTAAAGGTAAAATTGAAATAATTAAAAAATTAAATAATCAAAATAATAATAATAATAATTTTAGTAAAACGAATTCAAATATTAATATTAATTTTAATATTAATAATACTAATTTTAATAATAATAATATAAATAATAATAATGATAATATAATAGAAAAAAAAATATATGAAGGTGATTGGGTTAATGATGAAATAACAGGAGAAGGAATTGAAACAATACAAAATGAAAATGGTATAACAATATATAATGGTAATTTTATAAAAGGAAAAAAAAATGGAAAAGGAAAATTAACTTTATCAAATGGATATGAATATTATGGTGATTTTAATGATGATTTATTAGAAGGAAATGGTATTTTTAAATGGAATGAAGGAAAATATTATAATGGTGAATGGAAACAAAATTGTATTGAAGGTTATGGAATTTTAAATGAAAATAATAAGAAATATATTGGATATTTTAAAAATGATACAAAAAATGGAATTGGAGGATGTTATTATATTGATAATAATGTTATTGTTATTGGAAATTGGTTTAATGATAAATTAGATAATGGAATTGTTATTGTTTTTGATAATGAAAAAAATGAAAATATTGTTAAAATGGAAAATGGGATTATTGTTAAAAAATATAATGAAGATGAGATTAAAGAAAATAATATTAGAGAAAGTAATATTTATAAACAATATATTAATTTTTATGAAGATAAAATTAAAAATGAGTTAAAATAATATTTTTTGTATGTAGTTTTCTATAGATTGATTATGTTATATATAATTTTTTTTTAGTTGTTTTGTGAATTTATTATTTATAAAAGAAAGTGAAGTTTGATAAAAAAAGTCTTAGGAATTTTTTTTATTTTCAATTATAATAATACTTTAATATTTATATTTTGGAAAATTAATCAATAATAAAATTTTATTATATAAAATTAAAACTAATTTAATATTAATTTTTTAATTTAACGAAAAATAAAAGATATAAAAAAATAAATTAAACTTTCTTAACTTTCTTTTTTTGAACATAAAAATTTGGATAATTAATTCTATTTAAATTTGATATACTAAAATGAAAATCTAATCAAAATTTAACTTAAAAAAAATAAAAAAATTAAATAATTGTAATTTTTTTTAAAATATATAAAGTTTAAAATTCTATAAAAAAAATCAATTTTATATTAATACAATATTTCCCTCAATCTAAAACATAATAACCATAGAATCTTATTATAACTTTGATTAACTAATAATAGTTGTAGAATTATTAAATTCATAAAAATATAAATAAGCACTGACATTTGAATTTGTGCCAAATTCCTCAATCAAATATAATGGGAGAATAAATTGATGAGATTGATCTGATGGATCCCTGAAAGTCTTTCCATAATCTTTTAAATCAGAATTATTATAAGTAAAATCTTCATAAAATTTTTCAAGTGTACTCATTTTTTTTTAAATTTTTTTATATTTTCTAGTATATATAGTTTTTTATTGATAATCAATAAAAAGAGAAAAAAAAAAAAAAAATTTTAAATTTTTTTCTTTTTTTCATTATTATCATATTTTTTGCTACATTTTGATATTATAATTATTAATATTATTATTACATATAGTTTTTAGACTTAAATCACTTTTGTATTTGAGAAAAAACTTAATTTCATTCAAAAAAAAAATATAATTTAAAAAAAAAACAGTTTTTAAAAACTATTAATATATTAATTTTTTCTTTCAATAATTAATTAGTAAGATTCAACAAATATCATCAATATAAATTTATAATATAATTATATCAAAAACTTTATGAATTAATCATCATATAATATCTATATCTTATTATAAATATATTTTATAATAAATAATTACAATTAAAAACATTTAAAAAAAAAAATTAATTAAAAAAATAATAAATTAAATTATATATGATTTATATACATGAATGACTGAAACTATTGTTTCTTTTACTATTAATTATATCATTTAATTCATTATTATTATAAAAAATACCAGAAAAATCTGTTTCATTAATTAATGTTTTCTTAATTCCAGTTCCATAAATATTAGTATCATAAATTCCATTTTCTCTATTTGATTGTGTAATATTCACATATATTTTACTCATATTATTAATAAAATCAATCTTTTTATTTTTATTATTGAAATCAGAATTAACTCTTTTAATTTTACTATTCTCATTTTTAAATTGTCTCATCTCAGAAAATTTTCCAAAAATATAATTAGGATTTTTTTTCAATTTAACTTTCTCACGAGCTCTTATAATTCTTTCTTTAATTTTTTTTTTAAATTTAAGTAAAACTTGACAAGCTAATAACATACTTAAAAAATTATTATTTTCTTCAATATTAGAACTTTTCTTAATAAAAAATGGTTCAATATCTTCATTTTTATATTCAGCTTTCCATAATCTTTTTGTATATGAACTAACTACATTTCTTCTTAAAACATCAAAATGAACATTCATAGATTTACTAATTGCAAATTGACTAATTGTCATACAAGCATCAATAAAATGAATAACTAAATATTTTTCTTTTTCATTATATACATTAGTAATTGATTTATCATTTAATTTTTCAGATGAAAAAATATATGAATTTCTTTTAATTTCTTCATTTAATTTCTCAATATCATTATTTAAATAATGTTTCAATTTTTCATCACTAGAAATAATTTGAAATTTACTTATTAATTTCATAACTTCAATATCATTAGTAAAAAAATTACCATCTTTACTTAAATAAAAATTATTACAAATATAAGTTTTAGGAAGATAAAAATTAGGTTTATCTAAAAATAATTTATCCTTATTTTTCCTTATTAATTCCCTACATTGTAAAAATTGTTTATAATCTCTTTCTCTTTTAGATTCTTTAATATCATCACTAATTCCTTGAATTAAATGTCTATCATAATTTAATCCAATCGGAAGAGGAAGTTCTTTCATCATTAAAATAAATTCATAAGGTTTTATAATTTTAGTACATAAAGGATCATAATCAATCCAAAGATTAATAAATTTATCCATTAAATCTCTTGGTAAATATCCTTCATTTTCATATATTGATTCAGTAAATCCTTGAATTACCATTACAACACATAAATTCATTATAAAAATTGGTCCTATTATCATAAATGATATAAAATAAAAATATGAAAAATTATTACCACATGAAAAAAAATTATTTTCTGTCATTGTTTTATAATTTACATATTTTTCATCATAACATTGTATATCAAAATGAAAACAAAAATAATCACTTTGATATTTTGTTGAAGTTTTATTTCTACAATCATGAAATGATAATTCATTCATATAATAAACCCAATCTTCTCCAGTAATACATTGAAATAAAATTGATATTGAAGATATGAAACTTCTAAAATTATTTATTTTTGTTATATATTTTCTATATGGAGATTTACTAAATGCATGCATTCCAATATTTCCATATATTATTAATAATATAATTATAAATAAACCAATTCCAGAAAGTGATGGGATTAAATATACTAAAGTATCTATTAATGATTTTAATTTACCAAATCGATTAAAAATTCTTAATATTCTAAATATACGAAATAATCTTAATATTATTGGTAATGAACTTAATGATTTTACATTTATTATATCTGTTAATGTTAATATATTTAATAATGCTAAAATAACACTTGATGTTATTATAATAAAATCAAATATATTCCAATTATTTAAAAAAAATGATTTTTTATATACTATTAATTTCATAATTAATTCAATTGTAAATAAAAATGTAAAACCTAAATTTATATAAGTTAAAGTATTATCAAATGTTTCTGTTGAACCATTATGTTGAAATAAAAGAGTAAAACATGATAAAAGAATTAATATTGATATTATTATCTCAAAAGCTTTTGAAGTTACTATTATTATTAATGTTCTTTTAAATGATTTTTCATTTGGAATATTTATTTTTGGAAAAGGATGATATTTCATAAAAATTTTTTGAATATGAACCCATTCTCTTTCAGGTTCAGTTAATTCTTTAATATAATTTCTTTGTTGTTTCATATTATCATAATTTTGAATAAGAATTGCAATAATTAAATTTAGAAAAAGCATATGTAAAAAAAGTATAATAACAACAAAAAAAAATTCATAATTTTTAGATCTTTTAGTTAAAGAAGCAAGTCTCATTAAATTACTCCAATCTTCAGCAACCATTAATTCAAAAATAACTTTTAAAGCTTGGAAAAAATTAGAAAAATTACTTTCATTATAAATCCATTGTCCATTATATTTAAAACATTGTTCTTCATTATATTTTGGATTATCTAAACAATAATAATATAAATCATTTTTAAAAATACTTACACCAATCATAGATAAAATAATCATAAAAATAAAACAAGAAATTAATAAATTTGATAAAGCATAAATTGAAGACATTAAAGTTTTTGACATTAAATATAAATTTTCACTATTAGTAATAATTCTAATTGGTTTAATTGTTCTTATCATTCTCAAACTTCTAATATAACGTATATTTTTATCAGTTAATACCATATCAATTATTCCAATAATAATACAACAAAAATCAATAATATTAATTATACTTCTCAAATAAGCTTTTTTATTTAAAAGTAATCCTTTATTTACAATTTTAATAATTGCTTCAATAATAAAAATAATATTAAAAAAATAATTAAAAACATCAATAATTTTTTTTCTTTTTGATGAAGGATTTAATAAAGGATGATCTAAAGAAATAATAATAATATTTCCAATAATTAATAAAACTAAAATATAATTAAATAACCAATGATTAAGGATATTATCACATATTTGTCTAAATTTATTATCAGGAGAAAATAAAAATAAAGAATAATCCATAATAATTGTTTCTTTTTCAGTAACAATTGAAGAATCTGTATTTAATGCATCAGTTTCCATTAACATTTTTGTTCTTTGAGATATTAAATTTGTTGCTTGTGGCAATTCATTAGTAAAATTTCTATCAATAAATAATGAATTATTTTCATCTAAATTATCATTTATTTCATCATAATTTAATCTAGGTCTTTTAAAAGTTCTACTTGGTTGTATATTTATTTTATTAAATGAGTTTTGTGTTTCATTTTTTTTTGATTCTTCATTTTTATTTTTATTTACAATAAATGATTCTTTATTTACATTTGATTTTAATTCATTTTTTGAATTTTCTGTATTATTTATTGATCTTATTTCTGAATCATTATATTCTGTAATAGTAAAATTTTGTATTAATTGACTATCATAACTTTCATCTTTTTTTGAATGAGTTTCTAAAATTAAATTTTGAGTATTTTTAATATCTTGTTTATTATATTTTTCATAATTATATTTTCTATCATTTTTTAAATTTGTTCTTGCATCATTTTCCATTTCATAATCTATTCCAAAACTATAATATGAATCAACAGTATCAATATATTTTATTGCTTCATTTCTTGCTCTTTCTTCTTTTTTTGGATCATTATCAATTATTTTATTTAAAGTAAATGTTCTTTTTA
>JAEEGL011877010.1_pt1 | contig 15375 bp, 10 predicted proteins | sample 9134231 | NCBI WGS metagenome assembly JAEEGL01 (sample SAMN16246548, study PRJNA631951) | gut metagenome | biome: gut microbiome; feature: rumen; material: fiber-attached | host: Bos | place: Iran: Karaj | collected 2018-10 | reverse complement strand
TATCGGTATCAAGTACATCTTCAACTAATTCCTAAAGACTAAGACAATATTATGAAACTCAAATATTTTATTTCGTTTTTTGCACTGGTCGCCCTGCTGTCGGCTTGCTCTGATGACGATGCGATAACTTTGCTCGATGAGATTCAGGTTTCATCTTCCTACGTGAGCATTGACGAGGCCGGTGGTTCCAATACGATTACCTTGAAGGCCAAGGAAGCTTGGACCTTTGATGATGAGGAAATTCCCGCCTGGCTGACCATCAACCCGAAGAGCGGTGGTGCTGGCGAGACCAAGGTGACCTTCAGCGCTGACGCTGCTCCTGACGGCCGCACCTCTGTACTCCACGTGAAGTGTGCTGACAAGAGCCAGACCATCAACGTGATCCAGGGTCTGTCGGTAGTTAAGCCTGCTACTTGTGCCGAGGTTATTGCCGGTCCCGAGAGCAAGACCTACCGTGTGACTGGTACCGTTAAGTCGATTGTTAACACCACCTATGGTAACTGGTATCTGGAGGATGAGACCGGTGAGGTTTACATCTATGGTACGCTGGACGCTAAGGGTGGTACCAAGAACTTCCTGAGCTGGGGCATGGAGGTTGGTGACATTGTTACCGTCGAGGGTCCCAAGACCGTTTATAACGGTACTGTTGAGCTCGTTGACGTAACCGTCGTCAATATCCAGAAGTCGCTGGTTAAGGTCGAGGGTTATGACCCCGCCGATGCCACTATCCCCGTTGAGGGTGGTACGGTAGCCATCAACCTGTCCTGCAAGACCAACAACGGTGTCTCGGTTGAGATTCCCGAGGAGGCTGAGGACTGGCTGGGCATCGTGTCGGTTACTGGTGGCGCTGAGCCCGTGGTTACCTTCCGCGCTCCCGTCAACAATGGTGGCGACCGCAGTGCTACTGTAGTCTTCAAGACCACCGACAAGGGTAAGGAATATACCGCTCAGGCAACCATCTACCAGAAGGGTTCGATTGTTGCTTGCTCGATCCAGGAGTTCCTCGAGGCTCCCGTTGGCGATACCCAGTATCGCATCACCGGTGTGATCACCAAGGTGGCCAATGCATCCTATGGCAATGTTTACGTGCGTGACTGGTCGGGTGAGACCTACGTCTATGGCATTGGTTCCAAGGGTGACTTTGAGGCTGCTGGCCTGAAGGAAGGTGACGTCGTTACCCTCGTGGGCAAGCGTGGTGAGTACAAGGAGACTCCTCAAATGACCGGAGCCATCCTTGAGGAGAGCATTCCCGTTACCCGCGTGACCATCGACGAGTTCCTTGACAAGGAAGACGATCCCAATACCTATTATATGCTGACTGGTATTATCACTGAGATTGCCAATCCGACCTACGGAAACCTTTATCTCGAGGATGAGACTAACAGCGTCTATGTCTATGGCTGCTATCCCGGTTGGGGTGCTACCGGTGACAACCGTAAGAACCTGCTGGAGAACTTTGGTATCGTTGTCGGTGACCAGTTGAGCGTAATCGGCGTGAAGAGCACCTACAAGGATACTCCTCAGCTGGCTAACGGTATCTACTTCTCTCACGAGAAGGCCCAGTAACTGTAAGAGACTACTATTCTGAGTCCAGTTACTAAGCGCGATTACATTTAAACTTGAATTTGCTAAGGGAGCGACCATCTGTGGCCGCTCCCTATTTTTTGTTTCTGTTTCCGAGGCGGAGCCTCGGACTACGGGACAATGCTGGTCGAAGGCTTGGTTGGGTGATTATTTTTGGTTACCTTTGCAACATGATAAACGATTAAACCTTTAGATGATGAAAAGATTGTTTTTACTGATGCTTCTGTTGCCGCTCCTGGCTGTTCAGTCATGGGCCGCAGGACGTGACAACTACACGGTGATTATCTCGCTCGATGGTCTGCGTTGGGACTATCTGGACACCTATGACGTGCCGTTCATGAACCAGCTGGCGCGTGAGGGTGTCAAGGCGGTGATGCAGCCGTCGTTCCCAAGCAAGACGTTCCCCAACCACTACACGCTGGCAACGGGCCTCACGCCCGACCATCACGGTATCATTGCCAATATCTTCTGGGACCGTGAGAAGGGCGTGGAGTACTCGCTGAGCAACAAGGAGACGCGTGCCGACAGCCGCTACTACGGCGGCGACCCCGTGTGGCTCACGGCAAAACATCAAGGTGTGAAGACTGCCACGGTCTTCTGGGTGGGCAGTGATGTCGCTGTCAAGGGCGAGTATCCCACCTACTGGCGCGATTACCAGACCGAGCAACTTGATTTTGAAAGCCGTGTTGATGAGATTATCCGTCTGCTCAGTCTGCCCGAGCAAGACCGTCCCCACCTGGTGATGGCCTACTTTGAGGAGCCTGATCGTAGCGGCCACGATAATGGTCCCATGCACCGCAATACGCGCCTCGCCGTGGAGAACATGGACTTGCTGTTGAGCAAGCTGTGGGCACGCATCCAGCTGTTGCCCTTCGCCGATAAGGTGAACTTTATCGTAACGGGTGACCATGGTATGGCTAGCGTCGACCCCAAGCGCTTTGTGGACATCGACGACGTGCTGCCCAAGCGTTGGTATGAGCGTTTCTGCAACGATTATCCCACGCTGATTTATGCCAGTGCCCCGCAGTATATCGACTCCATCTGCGATGCCTTGCAGCGTGTGGACCACATCCGTGCGTGGAAACGTGCCGATATACCCGCCTATCTGGGTTACGGCACCGATAAGAACATGGGTGATGTGGTGGTCTTGCCCGATGTGGGCTGGCTCTTTGCCGACAAGCCGTCCAAAAAGCAGCGCGGCAGTCACGGCTTTGACCACACGGCAGCCGACATGCAGGTGGGTTTCCGTGCCATCGGTCCCGATTTCAAGGTGGGCTATGTGAAGGCAGACCGTTTCCGCAACGTGTGCGTCTATCCGCTGTTGTGCTATCTGCTGGGCGTGACCCCGTCGCCCAACGACGGTAGCCTTGAAGAAGTGCGCGACCTGCTCAAGTAATTTCAAGCAGACCGCACACATATTAATATGAGTTCTATAAAACTGTACTCTTGAACTCAACAAGGCCAGTAGAGACGCAAAATTTTGCGTCTCCAAGCGTTAGGCATTACCAAAATGCTGCCCTGGAGACGCAAAATTTTGCGTCTCTACATGGCGAATAAGTTGAACATCAATGCTTGATTGTTGTTGAACTTACATTGGATTAGAGGGGATTATAGCGCGATGCGCAGGCCTAGGTCACGGCGTGCGGTCTCGGGCGAATAGTACTGGCGATAGCCGATGCGGCAGAACCTTACGTGTCCCTCCATGCATCCGCCGCGGCAGATGCGATCGGTGCCGGTCTCAGGTCCAGTGGGATCAACACAGCTCTCGTTGCTGTACATGCCCCACCAGTCATAGCACCATTCCCACACATTGCCGCTCATGTCGTAAATGCCCAGCTCGTTGGCTTTCTTGGTGCCGACAGGCTGTGTCCTGTCGTTGCTGTTCAGCTCGCACCAGGCAACTTCATCATAGTTGTTGCTGCCTGAATACTTGTAATGCTTACTCTTGTTGCCGCCACGGGCCGCAAATTCCCATTCGGCTTCGGTGGGCAGGCGGAATTGGCAACCTGTCAAGGTGTTCAAGTCGCTAATAAACCGCTGGCACTCAAACCACGATACGTTCTCGACGGGGTTCTGCGGGTTGATGACCCCTAAGCTGGGGTTGTAGCCCATCACTGCCTCCCAGAGCTCTTGGGTGACCTGGGTCTGACCGATGGTGTAGGTTGAGAGGGTCACCTGGTGCACGGGATACTCATCATAATTGGCTTCGCTGGCTTGCTCGGAGGTGGCACCCATCCTGAAGGTGCCTCCATCGACGATGACCATCGTGAACGGCACGCCATAGGCCACATAACGTTGGGACGTCTGATTGACATCCAGGACTTGGTCAATGAGCGTGGTGATGTCGTTAATCGTCATTTGGCCATCACCATTGATGTCGATCATCGCGTTAGCGGGACTGTCGGCGAGAACGGCGTCAATGATTTCAACCACATCGGTGATGCCGATACGACCGTCACCGTTCATATCGCCAACCCTGCCCGAGAGGTTGTCGACGGTCGCAGAACTCGAGAAACACATCAAGCCCGCAACCATCAAGGCCAGGCTCCTGAAAAAGTTAAGTTTAGATTCCATGATGAAAAGAATTTAAAACAGATTAATACGATACTTTAAAAAGTTGATAGGACTTTATTCCTCACAAAGTTACAATTAATTTGCAACATGTTGCATGGGCAGTCCGCCTTTTAACAAAGATTAAAGGAATAGGGAAAAATGAGGAGTTGGGGTAGGGGTATAAAAAAAGGGCAAGTGAGCTACAGCGCGCCGCTACAACCTCGTTACCCTTGCTCCGGTCAAGGCCTGGGGGATTGGGAGGGAGCTGGCCGTGTAGGACTTACCCGGCTGCAAAAGTACTGCTTTTTCCTGAACTGGCAAGGATTTTTCAGGAAAATATTTTCTGCCTGACGCTAACGGGCTGGGGCAGTGAGGGTTCTAGATGCTCTAGAGAAACTAGATGTCCTAGAAAAACTAGAGATTCTAGATGAACTAGAGAAACTAGATGGTCTAGTAGAGAAACTAGATGGTCTAGAGGGGGGCGTTAGGGTCGGTGGGGGCGTGGTGGTCGAGGCGGTTGCCGTAGAGGTAATGCTTGGTCTCGCGGGCGATGACGTTGCTCAGCAGGAGCAGGGCAACAAGGTTGGGAATCGCCATGAGGGCGTTCATGCAGTCGGCGGCGTTCCACACGACGTCGAGGCTGATGATGCTGCCCACAAAGACCATGGCAACGAACAGGATGCGGTAAGCCAGCATCCAGCGTTTACCCTTCAGGTACTCGACAGCGCGCTCGCCATAGTAGCACCAACCAAGGATGGTGGTGAAGGCGAAGGTCAGCAGGCCGAAGGTCAACAGGGGAGTGCCCACGTAGGGGATCTTGGAGAAGGCGGCCTTGGTGAGGGCGGCACCGTCGCTGGCGCTGATGTCGGGGTGGGCGAGGATAGAGCTGACAATCACCAGTCCCGTGAAGGCGCAGATGACTACCGTGTCCCAGAAGGTGCCCGTCGAGGAGACGAGAGCCTGGCGAACGGGGTTGCGCGTCTGGGCGGCAGCAGCGACGATGGGCGCGGAACCCAGACCGGACTCGTTGCTGAACAGACCGCGGGCGATACCCATACGGGCCGCAATGATGACCGTGGTGCCTATAAAGCCGCCGCCGGCAGCCTGAGGCGTGAATGCCGATTCACAGATGAGCTTGATGGCGGGCCAGACGTACTGCCCGTTGGCAAAGAGGATGTAGATGCAGCCGATGACGTAGAAGAAGGCCATGAAGGGCACCAATGCGCCACAAACGCGGGCAATGCTCTTGATGCCGCCCAGCAGGACGAGCGCCGTCAGCAGGCAGACGCCGGCACCTGTCACCCAGGCGGGGATGCCGTAGGACTCGTTGGCGATGGTCGAGATGGCATTGGCCTGCACCGTGTTGCCGATGCCAAAGGATGCCAGTGCCGTGAACAGGGCGAACAAGATGGCGAGCCATTTCCAACCCAGACCACGCTCCAGGGCATACATGGGTCCGCCCAGCATGCGGCCGTCGTCGGCCTTGACGCGGTACTTGATGGCCAACAGTCCCTCGCTGTACTTGGTGGCGATGCCGAACACGCCCGAGAGCCAGCACCACAGCACGGCTCCGGGACCACCCAGGGCGACGGCTGTCGCCACGCCGACGATGTTACCCGTGCCGATGGTTGCCGCCAGCGCTGTCGCCAGTGCACCGAACTGTGACACGTCACCAGTGGAGTCCTTGTCCTTGCTGATGGACAATTTGATGGCTGTCAATAGTTTGCGCTGCGGAAATCCCAGGCGAATGGTCAGGAAAATGTGTGTACCCAGCAGTAATATGATCATCGGCCACCCCCAGAGGTAGTCGCTCATTGTCGTAAAGAATTGGTTCAAGGTTTCCATCTTATTCAAGGTCAATGTTAAGGTTGAAAGTGCAAATATAGTGAAAATAGTTTTAAGTTGTAAGTTTTTGGTGATAAGATTTAGGTTTTTCGTTCATTTTGATTATTTTTGTGGCGCAGAGTATAGAAAACCAATCATGACCAAATATTAACCAATTTAACCCACTTATCATTATGAAGAAATTATCATTACTTATCTTGAGTGTTGCCGTCGCCGTCAGCGCGATGGCAGGTGTGAATTCCAGGGGCAACGCCTACCGCCCGATGGACAAGATGAAGTCGGCCACTACGCTGAACGCTCCGTCGCGGGTTGACTTAATCACCGAGCAGCCCGAGGGCACCGTGGTGAACTACATGCGTACTGGTGAGTACCTGATGACGAGCCTCTACGGCTATGACACCGACTATCAGACGGGTCGTGTGAAAATTGTCTATGCCGATGACGGCAAGACGGTTTACATCCAGGACATCCTGTGCTATGCCGAGGGTACCGGCGTGTGGGCTGTCGGCGAGTTGAGTGAGGACGGCCAGACGATTTCGGTTCCCCTGGGACAATATGTAGCCTACAACGAGGAATATGGCTATGGTGTGATCCTGTCATGGGGAACGACCAATGTCATTGACCTGGGTGACGACTTCTACTGGCTTGATTTCATTGCCGATGACCGTGCTACCGAGGTGACTTATGCTGTGGATAACGAGAACGGCATCATCACCATGCTGGGCAGCGATGGCAGTCTGGAGAATCCCTTCCCCTACAACTGCGTGGCAACGGGTCTTGCCGGCCTGTGGAGCGACGACGGCAGTGTAGCCACCATCGAGTGGGGCTCGACCTGGACAATGGTGGCCGATGCTACTCCTGCTGTGCCTGCCAACCCCGAGGTGCTGGAGTTCTTTGACAGCGGCGACGAGACCGGTTACACCCGTCTGGACTTCAACATCAACCTGGTTGACGTTGACGGCAATCCGCTGGATCCCGACTGCTTGACCTACAGCATCTTTACCGATGAGGACCAGCTGTTCACGTTCGACTACGCGACCTATGGAACCAACAACGGTTTTGACACCGACATGACCGAGATTCCCTATGCCTACAGCGGTTATGACTTCTACCTGCGCCGCATCTACTTCTATCGCACCAACGAGGGTGACAATCCCATGTTCACTTGGCGCATCGGTATGCAGCTGAATTACACCGTTGAGGGCGTGACCAACAAGAGTGACATCGTCTATCTCGAGGTTTATCCGCATCCCTCTGCAGTTAATGAGGTCAATGCAGGCAAGAACGTTGCTGGCGTGCGCTACTTCAATATGGCAGGCCAAGAGATGGCACAGCCCAGTGGCCTGACCATCCAGGTAACCACCTACAGCGACGGCACCACCAGCGCAGCGAAGATTCAATTTTGAAGCAGGCTTCAAAATTGAAGTTTAGAGTTTAGGGTTTAGAGTTTAGAGTTTAGAGTTTAGAGAGGCGCGAAGCACGGACTCTTGACCGATTCACAAGACGAGGCGCAGCCATTCTGTGGCTGCGCCTCGTCTTGCTATAAGTTTTGAAGGCGATGAGTTTGTCATTTAGGCCATTTCCCCAGCCGCTTTAAATTCTTGATGGCAAGTTCATTGCCTTGTTCAACTGACTTTCTATATAGCTCAATAGCCTTTTGTAAATCTTTATGAACCCCTTGGCCATTCTCGTAGCATACGCCCAAATTGTTTTGCGCATCAGCATCTCCTTGTTCGGCTGCTCTTCTGTACCACTTGACTGCTTCATTGTAGTCTTGTGCAACACCCCAGCCATTGTAGTAGCAGCCGCCTAGATTGTTTTGTGCATCAGCATATCCTTGTTCGGCAGCTTTACGGTACCACTTGACAGCTTCATTGTAGTCTTGTGCCACTCCTCGGCCATTCTCGTAGCAGATGCCTAGATTGTATTGTGCTGTTGCGTCTCCTTGTTCAGCGGCTTTCCTGTACCACTTGACTGCTTCATTGTAGTCTTGTGTAACACCCCAGCCATTCTTGTAGGAGTAGCCCAAATTGCATTGCGCGTCAGCATCTCCTTGCTCGGCAGCTTTTCTGTACCATCTGACTGCTTCATTATAGTCTTGTGCAACACCCTGGCCATTCTCGTAGCAGACGCCCAAATTGAATTGCGCGTCAGCATCTCCTTGTTCCGCTGCTTTTTTGTACCATTTGGCGGCTTCCTTGTAGTCTTGTGCTACACCCCAGCCATTGTTGTAGCAGTAGCCTAGATAGAATTGTGCGTAAGTGTGTCCATGTTCCGCTGCCTTGCGAAAATATTCAACGGCTTGCTCGTATTCCTGCTTATCGTAATGAGATATGCCGCGTGAGTACAGTTTCTTAGGGGAAAGATTGGTGTCTATTATGATTATTGGCCTTTTGGTCGGCTGCGATTTGCCAAGTTTTTTGGAAACGGATTTTAATAGGCGCTCTGTGGCTGATGTCGGGCGATTTGAATGATATTGGATGAAATCGATGTCAATCAAGTCAAAGTCGATGCTCTCGGCATACTCGGTTTCATCCAACTTGACGGGAATAATGGGCTTTTCTTTCTTGAGGGAATAGCTGATTTCCTTGACTGTCCATTTGGATGCATTGGACTTGGCTGAAGAGAAGAAGACCACGAGTGCCGAGCCTTTGATGGCTCTTACTATTTTGGTCTTGAACTCGTCGCCGCCATCGATGCCTTCGCGGTCTATCCAGACGCGGTAGCCGGCTTCAGTGAGCTTGGTCACAAATTGGTCGACAATCTGCGTGTCCGCTCGTGAGTAACTGATAAAAATGTCGTATTCCATTGGCCAGTCAGTTTTTATTCTTGGGCAAAGATATAATATTTTTTGTTTTATGAGCTATCATGGGCGGGGTAATGTGCTGCAGCATGTTGTGCTGTTGAGTCAAAAATCTATAAATATTTGTGAATGTGAACGAAAAGGCGTATTTTTGTGGCTACTATTAGCATTTTTAGACCGAAAACTGTTATTAACTTTTTAATGCGATATTGCTTATGAAGAAATATTTATATGTTTTGTCGGGTGTCGTTGTGGCGATTTTTGCTTCGACGGGCATCAATGCGACCACTGTTCCCACCGATATGTATGTTGAGCCAGGAGCTCATTCGTGTTTAGTCACTTGGAACGATGAAGACAATAGCGCTTGGAATCTGCGCTACAGGCTGTTTACTGATGGACCCGAAGAGCCTGTTCAGCTCGCCGCTATCAATGGCACCTCTTATAACAGCCAAGGCTATCAGGCTGTCACACTCACGTCACCATGGTCTGGCAACAATGTGTATGGCGGTTATGGCGCCATCTATTTCCGCAATGCTACCCACCAGTCTGCGACTACCGATGGCTACATCAGGTTCACCATACCCGCAAACTACCAGAACGGGACCTTCACAGTAAATATTACCACGGCGAGTACTCAATATGGTAGCGGCAGGTTTGTGGTGGGCTCTACCCAGATAGCAGCCGTTGAGTATAACATGAGTACAGGCGAGACCCACAGCTGGACCGTAACCGGCAGCACAGGTGACGTGATTACCATCACTTCGCCTGAGGATCAGTATTCGCCTGATATCGCCCTGGTTGCCGTATATTTTGTCCCGGCTAAGGAGTGGACCTATGTGAACAATCTGACGAAAACGGAATATACCATCGAGGATCTTGAGCTCGCAACCGAATATGAAGTACAGGTGCAGGCTATCGGCAATAACGGCACGTTGAGTGACTGGTGCAGGCCAGATGTCTTTATGACACTTGATGAGGATCCCTTTGTCCCCACCGTTCACATCATGGGTGAGATTGACGACCAGGCATGGTCGCCTTCGGACGGTACCAAGATGCAGTATGATCCTGAGAACGAGCTGTACACCGCCACCGTTCATATTGAAGCAGACAGGACCTTCGGTCTCTCGACTGAGCTTGATGACAACGGGGATATGGGCGGCTGGAACTATATCTTGCCTTTCCGTTTCGGTCCCGAAAATATTGGTGACGAGGAATTAAGGCTAACTGATGAACTTATCGGAAAGCCTCTGGCCTTGTCCTGGGACAACTTCTCGGATGTCCGTGCTCTGAGGACCGGCGATTATGAGATAACCCTTAGCTTGGAGCAGAACTACGTCATTATCGGAATGCTTGAACCGGCTTATCAGTTGGGCGATGTGAACAAGGACGGCGTGGTGAGCATCAGCGACGTTTCTGCCTTGATCAATGCCCTCCTTGCCGGCACCGAGGACGTGGAGACCGACCACTACAACCCCGCTGCTGCCGAAATGAACGGCGACAGCAAAGTCACCATCGCTGACGTCTCCTACCTGATCAGCTACCTCCTCTCAACCACCCCCGAATAACGCCCCAATCAGGTAATAGAATTTTTAGCATGTAAATCAGTCAGAGAGTTGACAAAAAGAAGTGCCCCAAAAGTTCTCGTGCAACTTTTGGGGCTTACTTCATTTTTTTGATACACATTACTGGTATAGAGACTATTAAAAACAATAGGTGCCTGCTCAAAAAAGTTTTAGAAAATACTAATAATTTTGTTCTATATCAGTACTCGATAGCCGCTTACTGGAAAATAAAACATGCGTATTTTAATGAATTCGTTTCATGGGTTAACAGCAAGTCTAAACCCAACATGTAGGAATTCAAGATTAGCTTTTGCTTTATTTCTTGCAGTAACTGTATATTGAGCTGGTTTATAAGAGTCATATGATCCACCTCTTATGACTACATAATTCACTGATTTGTAAGTTTCTCCACTTGTGCAACATGGATTTGTTGCCCCTTTTGAATGTGCATAGAAACTAGTCGAGAAACAATCTTTACAAAACTCAGCTACATTTCCTGTCATATCATAGAGCTTTAGACTGTTTTCTGATAGCTCTCCAACAGGATGTAGCATACTGGCTGAATTTTTGCTGATCCATCCAACATCAAATTCATTATTAGAACCAGAGAAAACAAAATCTTGATTTTTCTTTCCTCCTCTAGCGGCATACTCCCATTGGGCTTCAGTTGGTAAAGAGAAAGCAATTCCAGTAAGATTACTGATCTTCTCTATAAATCTTTGACATGTCTCATACGATACCTTAAATACAGGAATTCTTAACTCGTTGATTGTATCTGATATATGATTGGCCTTAAATCGAGTCCTTGGATCATATCCCATTATTCCAATCCATTCCTCTAATGTGACTTCGTATTTATTTATATAATAATTGGATAGTGATACGTTATGTATGTCATCTTCACCATATAAGGGTTTGAATCCCTGAAACTTATTATTCATTAGCTTTTTATTGGTACCCATTCTAAAAATACCTCCCTCTACTGCAACCATGTTTCTAACAATTTTTCGCAAGATTCTTTTTTGCTCCTCTGTTACGGATTTATCCCATGATATTTTCAACCCATTTCCCGCAATTTCTTTATCGTTAATGTAAAAATTTGCTGAGTTGTCAATGACAACATATTTATCATAAACAAGTGGCATTTTTACTTGAAAAGAAGAATTTAAAAGACCATACTTCCCATTTACTTTTGCAATATATCCACTATTAACAGCATGAAGGGGTTCTTCATATTTTGGCCTTATTATTATAGTGCGTCTATTTCTTAATCCATATTGTCCTTTATAATTCTTAACAAAGAATAGTTCTGAATTAAGTTGTTTCCCTCTAGAATAATGCATACCGCTATAGATATTGTAACCATAACATAAAATAGGAACAATTATAAACGAGCACATCCAGACAAATGCAATTTGTGGTTTGGTGATTTTTGGAAAAGTTTCATTTGAAAACTTTTTTAATATCATAAAAGAATAAACACAACAACCAAGATAGATCACATATCCTAAAAGTGGAATAATTTGTGTCAGATCAAGGCACAGTCCCAATAAGCCACAAATACCCAAGAACTTATAGGTACGTCTTTTAGGGGTAAGTTTTAAGTTAAGTATTCCGAATGAATTAATAATAGCTAAAATGATTGAAATTGGAATAAATATATATGAAAGAACATTCGATTTGATGAAACCAACTAATGCTGAGAATAAAAGTGTTAAAAGTATTCCATAAAACCCGATAAAAAGTTGGTATCTATTATTGTGCTCACGTTTCTCTTTGTTCTTTTGAGCATACTTACTAAGAATATCATGAGTGAACTCAAATCGATCTACATTATTTACTGTGTTTCGATTAATAATTCTTGCATCAAGAAGTGTTTTTAGTTCCTCGTCAGTAACCTTTTCGCTGTCTTTTAATTTGTCATAGGAAATAGAATCTCTGTGCCCTTTGGGTGTGAGTAAGACATTTTCTAAATGCCTCATGGCCCGAGGAGATACCTTCTTCATGGACTCAATGTAAAAATCATTTACAACATCAGATCCAATCATATTGATTAATTCTTCACTGATAGTTGAAAATCCACGTTTTTTCATTTCATTATACACCCTATACATAAAGAGTGATAATAAAAAAGGTTCAATTCTTTGAAACTGGCGATGAAAAGGATCTTGAGTGGATAGAATATCAATAATCTTATCGGACACAATATTAGAAACAATCCCCTTGCTCGGATAAAGGATTACTTCGCGAGCTTGATTAGAATCCATTAAAGTAATCCCATAACGAGATTTTCTTAACTCAGGGATATTAATGGAATACACGTAATCGTCAAGTCTAGGAAGATAATCTTCTCTCAATGAACAAACTAAACGAAATTCTGAAGATTGTTTATAACGAAAAGATTCAAAATCTTCCACTTTTTCTCGTATTGAGAAAGGTGGAACATCATTAGATAACTCATCCAAGTCTTTGAAAAAAGTCTCAGGTGAGAATTCACGTACTTCCTCCTTAAAAATGTCTTCAAACTGGTCAATGATGACGATAGGAGTCAATAATTCATTCTGGGCAGACCAGAACTCATTAGTATGAAAAAAATACCATAGTGAATCAGAAAACTCATTAGGAAAAACTCCCTTAGAAAGAGAAGATATATCAATATTATCTCTTATTGCACATTCACGAACTCTTGATAATATCTGGGATGAGATGGATTTTTTAGATTTTAAATCCAGCTGTCTCATGTTGACATCAACAACAAAGAAGCTTTTTTCAGTAAGCCTCGGACGAATTCCAGCGTTTAGTAATGAACTCTTACCAACGCCAGATGGACCATACAATACCGTGAAGCGATTATTGATTATGACATCAATCAAATCATCAGTCTCTTTATTACGCCCAAAGAATATAGAACCGTCAGAACAACTATAAGAATCCAATCCTTTCCAAGGGTTATTGCTTGTTATCATAATTGTATCTGTTGTTAATTTCTCCGAATCTCTCTTATTAAATCTCTTAATTCATTCTCAATTCCATCGCGATATTTTACCACGTGTACATTGCTAAACTCTGATGGAATTAGATGATGCTTGAGGTTCACATCCCCGATTGAAACGGGTGTGATATAGGGCATGCCGAGCCTTAATTCAGCTTCGTCTTTTGCAAGTTTCCATTCTTTCCTAAAAAATCTTCTAGTCTCTTCAGTAGAATGTGACGAAAGGATTGGCATAAATCTTCTACAATCTTCGATACTCTCTTTTATGTCATTGGGAAATGGATCGCCAGGTTTAAGATTATTGGAGTCAAACCATACTCTAGCACCTAAGCGTTGAAGCATAGAAGCAATCTTTGCAGCTATTTCATAATCCTCAGACGCATACGATATGAAAAAATCCACGTTTGACTCATGATGATAGGTGTTTTTATTATTCAATGGATAATTTGGAGTGATATCCTTACATCTTTTGCATAACTCTAGGATAAACTCGTCAATATCATTATTATAATAAGCCCTAATTCTGCGTAAGAATGATTGTAGATCAGTGTCTTCCATGACTTTTCTGTTGCTGATAATCAACTGACCTTTCTTTAAGCTTTTCTCATTAAAATTGCTATTCATGGAATACCATAGGAATCTAAAAAGCCAGTCAGGATAATCACATCCAATTACCATAAGATATTTATTACTTAAATACTTACATAATTCTTTAGGACGAGTGTTCTCATCATGCCAGAAATGCAAAAAAGAAAGAAGATCGTCCTCATCAACAACAAATGTTCCCTCAACACCGATTTTCCCAAAAATATAATATAGAATATTAGAATCAATCGATGTAGAATGGATATCTGCTTTTGGTGTTGTGTCATAAGCATAACTTTTCCATTTTTGGCTTGAGTTCTTATTCAAATATCTTTCCAAAATAGGGGTGTATGAAGTGGTGAGTAAGACAGGAAACAAATTCAAGTCAATTAGTCCTTTAAGACTATCTGGAACTGGTATTTCGATTCTAGAGAAAATTTTAGATAGTTCGTTGCATAATTTACGTTTGCCATCTCCTTCTGCAGCATTGATAACTTCAACGATTTGATCAACACTCATGCCATCGTAGTAATCAACGAACAAGTTTTTACAAATTTGTTTGTTGAGGAAAGTTTGCAAAGGTTCACCATTGACTTTGAACAGCTCTTTGCCAATGATGGGTACAACTTCCTTATTTGAAATGGCAGAAACTAATCGTTTCCAACCACGTTCGTCAAGTTTGTTCATATAACGATTAATTTAGCATTTCCTTAATCATATAAAAAAGCATTGCTCTATCAGAGAATAAAAAGTAATTATTACATAATCATAATATAAAATCACTTTTCCACTGCAAAAATAACAAAAAAAAGAAACACCATAATAATAAGATGGGATAATTTATAGTAAGTCCACAAAATTGCATATATGACATTGAATTTACTTTTAGCTTTTAGGTCCCTTGGATGAATGTTTAGATTCTAAATGGAATTCTTTTTTCGTATACGAAATAGTTGCGTTTGTCTGTGGAGTAAGAGACATATGATGAAAAAATCCCGCCGGGCCCTTCACGGGTGAGGCGGGATTGTTTTGATAGGAAAAAATTGATGTCAATAAAAGTATATGCTGAATGGTAGTCTGAGATCAATTCTTATATTTCCTTAGAACGTGAACTGTACACGGGCCTGTGCCACATGGAGGTTCTTGTCGTAGGGGAGGAAGGGCTTGTCAATCTTGTGCCAGGTGTAGTCCAGCATGCAGAGCACATAGCGGTTGAAGCTGTAGTTCAAGCCCAGGGTCATGCTGTGAACATCACCACCACCAACGCTGGTAGCACCGGTGCCGGGCCAATCCTCCATGTAACCGTTGGCATAGTAGTGGCCACGGCCGGCGTTGTAGTACTCACCGTCGGTGAGGTTGTTCAGGCCGGTGTAGTTGTAGCGTGCCACTACCTCGAGTGACTTGCCGTCAAGACCGCCGAGAATACCTTCCTGGTGGTTGTACTTGTAGCC
>JAEEGL011805433.1_pt1 | contig 15375 bp, 17 predicted proteins | sample 9134231 | NCBI WGS metagenome assembly JAEEGL01 (sample SAMN16246548, study PRJNA631951) | gut metagenome | biome: gut microbiome; feature: rumen; material: fiber-attached | host: Bos | place: Iran: Karaj | collected 2018-10 | reverse complement strand
TGGCGTTACACGACTACGCTTAACGCTTCATTTGCGCATGGATATCTCGTCAAAACTACCTGGGGATACACTCAATTCCACACGATTATTCTTGCTGCTTCTGTTTTTGTGTTCATAAGAAACCTCCCGCTGGACAAGCTAAGCGAGAAGATGAAGAGTTTTCTCGCCAAACTCGCGAGTTGCAGCTTGGGTATTTACCGATGCCACATGCTCGTTATGTATGATGAAGGCGGAATCCTAAAACACGTTTTCGGGATACCGACAATCTCCTGGATTTACCGCTTCCTCTGCCCACTGCTTACTTATGCGCTTTGCGTCGGCATTGTGCTAGTCCTCAAGAAAATCCCTTTCGTGCGCCGCATCGTTCCATAGCATTAGTGCTAAAATATAATCAGAATGACTAAACGCACCAAGATCAAAATCGCCAAAATCATCGCCATCTGCCTCGTCGCAGTGCTCTGGATGGTCGGCATTTTTAAGCTCTCGAGCATGAATTCAGATAATTCCAATGGCCACAGCACCGATATTCTCGCCGTCTTCATCGAAGACACCCTCGAAGTTACCAACAAGGCCGGCATTACGAGCTCTACGCCAAGCGAAGCCAAGCTCGCCAAAGCCACCCGCCTCATCAATGCGCCGCTGCGCAAAGTCATGCACGCAAGCGTCTATTTCGTCCTCGCCTTCATCATTATGCTCGTCTGCGGCATTATTTTTGATCATCGGCGCTATGCGCTCTGCATCATCATCGCGCTCGCCGTGGCCGTGATTTTTGCCTGCACCGACGAATTCCATCAAACCCTCGTCCCGGGCCGCACCGGACAAGCCCTAGACGTTCTCATCGACTCCGCCGGCGCCGTACTTGGCGTCCTATTCTATTCGACCTACCATCTCGCCTATTACCTCGGCACGAAGCAGCAGCGCGAAAAATAGCCCGCTCTGTTATAATTGATGCATGGAGGTGAAGAAAGCGAAAAAACGCTACCCTTATATTGATATCCTCAATATATTGGCGATTCTGGGCGTTATCTTTCTGCACCACAACTTTGGCGCGCACGTTTACGAACCAAATGCTCGCTGGGCACTCGACGTCGTTACGAAGGTGCTTTTCCGCTATGCCGTCCCGATTTTTGTCATGATTTCCGGCGCCACCCTGCTCGGCTACCGCGAAAAGTACGACACCAAGACCTTCTTTAAAAAGCGCTTCATGAAGTTGCTTGTGCCGGCAATCTGCTGGATTATCCTCATGTATCTCTGGCAGGCGTTCGTCGTGCGCGATCCGCAGTTCCAGACTTTCTCCCCGAAAGCCATCTTCAATAACATCATGCTCAGCCGTGAAGACGCAAACTACTGGTTTATCTTCATGATCCTCGGCGTTTATCTGACGATTCCGGTACTCTCGCATGTTGCCGGCCGTCAAAACAAAAAGACGCTCCAGTACGCCATCGTTGCGATGTTTATTTTCAACTCGCTGCTGCCGACGCTTTGTTCGCTCTTCGGCCTCGAGTTCAACGAAGATCTTTCACTTAATCTCGGCCAGTACATTATCTACATCTTGCTCGGCTACTATATCCACACTTTCCCGATCAAAAAGGAACGCCGCCACCTCATCTACGCCGCCGCAATCGCCGCTCTCATCCTCAATTACACCCTCACGCTCATCATTTCGCACGACCGCGGCTCCTTCTTTAATCTTTGCACCTACAATACTGCACCGCTCTCGATTATCTATTCGGCCGGGCTATTCCTGTTTATCAAGAACGCAGCCAATCGCATCCGCCGCAAAAAGACCATGAATGTCCTCGCGACGCTCGCCGGCTGCAGCTTCGGAATTTATCTCTCGCACCTCGTCGTCATGTGGCACATGGAGTGGTTCCTCAAGCATATCTGCCATATGAGCCTCGGCTCCTTTGCTTACCGCTTCCTCTTTCCATTCGTCACTTACGCGCTCTGCCTCGCGCTGGTCTTGATTATCAAAAAAATCCCCCTCGTGAAAAGGATTGTTCCTTAGGCGACTAACCTTCTAGGTTCTCGATATCGTCAATCTTATCCTTAAACATTTTTTAGTACGACGGGCAGCAACTGTAACATATAAGCCGCCAACTTAACCGGCAGCTTCTTATGTGTTTGCGAGCTTCTTGATAACTTCACCGTAATCTCGCACGATAAGCTGGACTGCTTTGTCGGCAATCTTTTTTTGCTTTTTTGGCAATTTAATGATTTTTTTCTTATTATTCATTTAGTTTAATTATATGGTTAAACATTAAAACTATCAAGCGCGGCCGATATGATAGGATTTATGGTAAAATAATAATAAGCATTAATAGTCTTGCGGCTGTTTTTGTGGAGTGAAAGTAATGACAAAGGAGAGTCATGCCTGATAATAAAACTAAGTCTGTCGACGGCTTCAAAGCTACGCCAAAGCGCAAGCCAGCCGCCAAGACCGCCACAAAGAAAACTACCAAAGCGTCTTCGAGCGTAAAGATTGAGGTTCGCCACGGCGCCAAGCCGGCCGCCGCGCCAAAACCGCTCGAGGAAACCGCCGCAGTCAAAGAGGCTTCTGCGCCAATCGAGAACATCGACGAGCCAACTCCAGCCGAAGCACCGACTGAATTCCCAGTCGAGACCGAGAATGATGACATCATGAACGAAATCAGCCGCCTCGAAGAGAGCGATCCGGGCATGGCTTCCGCCGACGACATCCGCGAAATGCCAAAAGGCAAGAAGCTCGGCAAGCAACCGAAGCCACGCACCAAAATCGAAATCATTCTCTCGATTATCGCCCTTCTCGCTGAAGCCGGCGCAGGCGTTCTCCTTATTTACGGCCTGCTCAAGCTCAACATCCTCCAGGAATGGCAAAACTATTGCATCATCGTCGCGATGGCGCTCCTCTTCCTCTTCACGCTCCGCAAACTCACCAAACGCAAAGCCCGCAAAGGTACGCGCATCTTCTGCATCGTGCTCGCATTATTGCTTGCTGGCGCCTACGGTTACGCCTACTGGCACGTCAACAATATCGTGACTTTCATCGAAGATATCACTGCTGACAATACCGAGCAGATTGAGTACTCGATTGCCGTGCTCAAAGAAAGCAAGATTGCCGGCGTCGACCAGCTCAAGGGCAAGACTCTCGGCTTCCAGAGCACCGATTTGCATCTCAAAGACGTCAAGTCTACCCTCAAAGGCTCCGTTTCCTACACCGGTGAAGATTTCAACGACCTCGCCAACATGTTTATCGGCCTCGAGAAAAACACCCTCGACGGCATCGTGCTCGCCTCGAGTTATCTCGACGTCCTAAAGGAGGATTCTGAAGATTACTACAAGAAACTCAAGGTTGTCTATACCTTTAATATCGAGGTCGAAAAAGAAGAACAGCCCGTCTCCAAGATCGATATTCAGAACGAGCCGTTTGTAATTTATCTCTCCGGCACCGATTCGCGTGGCACCGTCCGCGCTACTGCACGTAGCGACGTCAACATGCTCATGGTCATCAATCCGAAGACCAGCAAGATTCTCCTCGTTTCCGTTCCGCGCGATTATTACGTTCAGCTTCACGGCACGACCGGCACAAAAGACAAACTCACCCACGCCGGTATCTACGGTATCGACATGAGCCGCAATACGATGGCGGATCTATTCGGCATCGATATCAACCATACCGTCAAAGTCGGCTTCGCGACCGTCAAAAAGCTCGTCGATGCGGTCGACGGCGTCGATATCTATTCTGACCAGAGGTTCCGCCCATGGACCGACAAGAGTTGCTATATTCAGAAAGGCAATATCCACCTCGATGGCAAGTGTGCTCTCGCCTTTGCGCGCGAACGCTACGCTTACGCCTCCGGTGACCGTCATCGCGTCGAGAACCAGCAGGCCGTTCTCACCGCCATCTTCAACAAAGCCACTTCGCTGAAGTACATCGTCAATTACACGCGCCTGCTTGATGCCATCAAGGGTACCTTCCAGACCAGCCTTAGCTATGACGATATTACCAACTTCGCCAAGATGCAGCTCAATACGATGAAGAAATGGCAGATTGAGTCAATTAGCGTAAATGGACGCGGCGCTAGCATGCCGACCTACAGTATGGGCAGCCAAAAACTTTACGTCATGATTCCGGACCAAAAGTCCGTCACTGATGCCAAGGCCAAAATTCAGGAAGCTCTCAAATCCGAGAAGTAGCCGCTAGAGCCATTGACACAAAGCCCTCCCCGTGATTTAATAGGTAGATTGCGGGGAGTTCTTTTTTATTGTTGAGTTTTCCCGACACTTTTACAGGAGGTCCGCATTATGGACAAAATCGAGAAGTACGCATCAGGAAATTACAAGGATCTTTTGGACGCGCTCACAGACGAGGCGAACAGGCACGCAAAAAGCCTCGAGACGGGCAGCATCATCATTCGCCTCGAGGCGATTTCGCCCGAAGCCCAGCTGTGGCTTGGTGGCGGTCAGCGCAGTTTTAGCACTATTTCTAGCAAAAAGTATCTGAATGGTGCCAAAGCGAGCGCGCTTGATACCGCACCTCAGCACGTCATCGACGGTATCTTGAAGGAAACCCTGTCGCTTCCCGAACGCAAGTTCTATAGCGACGATCTCGTCTTCGCGGCAAGAGATTACGGTAGAAGTATCTGCTTCGCGATCAACGAGCACGGCAGTAATGCGACTTCCTTGAAGGTGGTCGTTTTAGTCTGCTGCGACGGCAAGCACAAGAAGGAGCGCGAGATCTGTTTTGCTCTGAGGCCAATCATCAAAGATTGGTGCAGCCGCGAGAATAAGTGGTTGCCCAGATTGACGCATCGCCCGCCCAGACCGAGGAAGAAAGCGGCGTAACTTGCGTCAGACTCAACAAAAAAGACCGGAGTGTAACGCCCCGGTCTTTTTTAATGCTTAGTCGATGTTAATCGTAACTTGCGCTGGCTGAATGTTGCTTAGTTTCACGAAAACGACGCGGCCAGATTTTTCGGTCTTAGTGTTGTCTTTCTTGGCGGCGAGATCGATTTGGATATTGTAGTTTTCGTCGCGCGTTACGCTCTTTACGGCAAGCTCGGTCAAGCCGACCTCTTCGAGCGGCACTGCTACGACGGAGCTCGAATTGAAGTAACTGCCCTCAATCTGATAGGCTGGCGCCGTGCCACCAAAGCCCGTAATCGCCTCGAGAACCTTATTAAGCTCGTCTTTGCTAATAATCGTGTAGGATTTCTCGTTTTCGCCTGCCTCGAGCTTGCTGAGCAAAGAATCGCTACCCTCTGGAATCGCATAAGCAAAGGTATCCGCCTTATAGTCGACCGCGATAATCGATTCGACGTGCTCCTTGTCTTTCTGTAGTTGCGCTTCGTTATCGAATTTGCGCTGAACGTTCATGCCAAAATTAACAATCGCAAGCAACGCGACGATACCGAGCAAAACGCTCAAAATAGCAGATACGACGATTTTCGAATTGACGTAGTTCGTCGCAAGATGACTTTTCTGATCTGGTTCTTCTTCGCTCATGTGCCTTCCCTTTTTGCCGAACTGGCTTAGATTTTCATGATCTCCGCCTCTTTTTCGGCGAAGAGTTTATCGATTTCAGTATTGAAGTCTTTAATCATATCATCAACACTAGCTTCGGCGCGCTTCTTGGCGTCCTCGGCGAGCTCGAGATTCTTAATCTCCTTGCGCGCATCCTCACGGGCCTGGCGAAGCGAAATCTTGGCTTCCTCAACCTTGGCGCTCGCAGTCTTGACGATTTCCTTGCGGCGCTCCTCAGTGAGCGGTGGGATTGGGACGCGAATGACGCGGCCGTCATCGGCTGGATTAAGGCCAAGAGCCTGGTCAGCGCGAATAGCGCTTGCAATCTTGGCAATATTTGCGACATCATATGGGGTAATCAAGAGCATCGTTGCGCCCTGAACGGTGATATTTGCGACCTGGTTGAGCGGCATAAACTGACCGTAAACCTCGGCTTTGATGCTAGATAGCATATCTGGGTGCGCACGACCGGTGCGAACCTTCTTCATTTCTTCTTTAAAGCGATCGACCGTAGCGGTCATTTTGGCTTTTACGCGGTTAGTATCGAACATAACTTCTCAAACTCCTCTTTATTCTTAAATTTTAGCACGATATCACCGGAGCCACGCGCGGTAGTGTTAATCTTGACCTTAACGCCAAGCTTCTTGGTGATATTTTTGACATACGGTTCGGTCGAAGGAGCGGTCGCAGCAGTCTTTGGCGCTTTTGGCGCGCTCGTACGGCCAGCTAAATCGGTCTTGTACTGCTCAACACGGCGAGCGGACCAGCCTTCCTCGATAATCTTTGGAAGAACAGCGTTAATCTGCGTAGGGGTCAGCGTCACGAGTGGGCGCATCTGGCCCTCGGAAAGACCATGCTCGAGCATTGCGTGCTTGGCTTCATCTGGCAAATTCAAGAGACGAAGCGTATTAATGACGGCCGTCTCGCTCTTGCCGACACGCTTGGCGATAGCGGCGCTGTCGAGATTGAACTGGTCGCGAAACTTCGCATAAACGGTTGCGATTTCAATGGCGTTCAAATCTTCACGCTGGACGTTCTCGATCAAAGACAATTCTAGGCGTTTCTGGGCATCAATCGAGCGGACAATTGCCGGAATCGTATTGAGCCCGGCAAGTTTACTGGCGCGCCAGCGGCGTTCACCGGCAACAATCTTATACTTGTCGCCTTCCTTGGAAACTACAATTGGCTGGACAACGCCATGCTCCTTAATCGAGCTAGCGAGCGCATCGAGTTGCGTCTGGTCAAACTTGCGACGTGGCTGATTCTCGTCTGGAACAATTTCATTGAGCGGGATTTCGCGCAAATCACTATCTTTGCGGTCTTCTTCGGCAGTCGGATCAAAAATCGGGTCAAAATCATCCGGAATCAACTTATCGATACCGCGACCGAGGCCTCTGAGCGCGCTCATTTCGTGCGCTCCAAGACTTCATCGGCGAGTGCTTTGTAGGCTTTCGCGCCCTTAGAGAAGCGGTCGTACTGGCCAATCGCTACGCCATGACTTGGCGCCTCAGCGAGGCGGACATTGCGCGGAATAGTCGTTTCGAAAACGTGAGCCTTGAAGTAGCCCTTGATATTCGCGAGTACGTCGGAACTAAGCGTCGTACGCTTGTCATACATCGTCGCAAGCACACCGAGGAGCTTGAGCTTCGGGTTGATGCCTTTTTTGCGGATTTCATTAATGGTCTTGAGGAGCTCCGTCACGCCCTGAAGCGCATAAAACTCGGTCTGGACCGGTAGTAAAACATAATCTGCGGCCGCCATGCCGTTAATCGTTAAAAGCGAAAGGCTTGGCTGGCTATCGATGATAATAAAGTCATATTTATCGGCAACCTCGGCGATGGCTTGCTTCAAAACAAAGAAACGATCCGGTACAGCGACGTCGCTCATCGCGACCTCAGCGTCAGCAAGCTCGACCGTAGTCGGAATCAAAAAGAGATTTTTTGCCTTTTTCTTGTCCGGCTGAACGATAATCTTCGTAATCTCAGCCTCGCCGGTCATCGCGGCAGAAATGGTCTTCGCGAACTTCTTTTCGTTCACGCCAAGGCCAGAACTGGCATTGCCCTGCGGATCAAAATCAATCAGCAGCGTCTTTTTGCCGGCTTTTGCAAGATAGAAAGCTAAGTTGACAGCCGTAGTGGTCTTGCCAACACCTCCTTTTTGATTGGTAACGGTAATCACCTTTGCCATAAGACTATTTTACCACAAATAAGATTCAATTATCTCAGGAATTGGGATTTCAAGCAAAACTAAACAGTTTTCGTCGAGCCGCTGGCCGAGATGGTTGATTAAGTCGATGTCTTCGGTGAAGAATTTAATCTTTTTGTTGTCGTTCTGCGTCGGCTGACCGCCGAGGATGAGGATTTCACTAATCAGGTCATAGTCGACCTTGGCAAGCTTGCGCACGTCGTCGGTAACGAGGATGCGGTCTGGCGCCTCAATGCTATAGAGCGCCTGCAAGCCGTACTTCATCGAAGTCTTCGAGGTACTTGCGGAATCGTCGAGAATGATTGAGTTATGCAAACCCTTGGCTGGCGACATGCGGCCATGGACCGGGCGAATCGCTTCGACGCCAGCAAGAATGTGGTCGCGGTCGACCTGGAAGAGCTTGGCGACGGCGCAAGCCATGATGACCGGGCGCATATTGTGCTCGCCAATCAACTTCACAGTCACCGGAATATGCTCGCGCTCAGGGTTCACAATGTCGCCCTTCTGGCCATCGAGGCCGGAATCGTGGTTCTCGAAATAGAAATCTGCCGGCAATTCATCGCCGTAAGTCGTAATATTCGCATTGCGGAGGTACTTAGCGAACTTCTGCGGAACGTCGTTGTAGTTCACGAAAACATGCTTGGCACGATTGGCGACATCAAAGAATTTGCGCGCTTCCTCCTCCGTATCGCAGCTCGTAATGACTACGATGTCAGGGTTGATATTCGGGAACAATGCCATCGAATTATAATCGAGCAACACGATATCTGGATCGGCGGCTTTGTTGACGCCCATCGTCACCGTAAAAACCTGACCAAGAATCATGCCGAGGCAGCGAATCGCCGATTTGCGGCCAAACGAGCCCGCAATGACAATCGTCTTTACTTGTGGGTTGCGGCGAAAATACCGCTCCATCTTGCTCTTGGCGTCGAAAATCATTATTTCTTTGCCTTTCGGAGTGCCTTGCGGACGGCCTTGTCTTCGAGTTTTTCGTCTTTGCTATGGACGCCAAAGAAGAGGTCAGTGAGACCGTTTACCATGAGATAAGTGCCGAAGACGAGAACCTTCGTGTTAAAGAAGGCACCAGCCGTTTCACCGCTACCGCTCACGCCGCCAAGCATCAAGAAGGCCAAAACCGTGCCGATGATACCGTTGACGATCCACATAAAGCGGTCAGTCATATTATTGAAGCTGGCGAAGCCCATCGCAATCGTAACGATTGAGGCGAAGGCGACATAGCCAGCGAGGACTGCGACGCGGAGCGCAATGAGGCTCTCGTCGGTCATGCTAGGATCGACTGTGTAAAGCAAGGCAATAGCAATGGCAAGCTCGAGAAAACCGAGGAATAGCGGAAAACCCCAGTTATGCGAGCGCTTTTTGCGATAAATGACATTCGCAAGCTCGACGAGCGCGAGGCCAAACATCGTCCAGCCAAGAATCTGCGTTAGATAATGTGTATCTTGGTTGCGTGAGAACATGAGGCAGAGACCTGCCACCACTGAAACCGCACCCTTCATGGCAAATGTAAGCCAATGACTTTCAATAAATTTTTTGGTTGTGTTGCTCACTTGAAAAAGCTCCTTAATTTCTACTTTAAGGATACAATAAGCATAAGCTTTTTTCAAGATTTTCTAGACGTGGCGAATCTTGGCGCGGAGTTTTTCGACCGCGTAGTCGAGGCGATATTTCGCCGGCTTAATAATCAGGTCGTGGGCGTGAAGATATTGGAGTTCGTCGACACCGAAGCTGCGCTTAAATTGGCTGACGCCGTAGAAGCGGTGCTTCGTCTCGTTGAGCCCGGTAATGCCCCAAAAATTGTAGCGCTTGATGCCCCGCTCGCGCGCGTCACGCATCGCCTGCATATGCAAGAGCGGCGCGCCAGAATACTTCGTGCCGAGCGCAGTCGAAACGCCGTAATGATAACTTGCTTCGTTGCCGTAGAAAATCATGAAGTTCTGGGCGAGGATTTCGTCACCGAGTTTTGCGGTATAAAGTTTGACCTCGTCGTATTTTGCGAAGGCTTCGAATTGCTTGGTCAGGAAGCTTTCCGAGAACTCCACGAAGCCGTGACGCTTCGCGGTTTCAAGCTCAATCTGATAGAATTCGTGAATATCTTTTGGATCGGTGCTAGTCGAGACGGTAATTTCGTTTTTCTCGGCCTTGCGAATCTTGCGGCGGAGGCCCTGAGCGGCATTCGCGAGAATTTCCTCTTCGGATTTATTGAGATCGAGGACACCTGCGAGCTCGACGCTCAAGTAGATTGGCGCCGGCTTCAGACCGAGGTCTTTGAATAATTTGCGGTTCTTTTCGGTCTCGAGAATCTGTGGGCGAATACGTACGAAGACACATTTGCTTGCTTCGGCTTGCGCTTTGATGTCTGCAAAAATCGCTTCGCGAAGGGATTTCTTGCTCCAGTCCATGATCGGGCCGCCAGCAATTGCCATATAGGTGCCGCGCTTCGCGGTTTCGACCTGGCCGACGTAGGCTGCGACGATATTTTCGTCATTATCTAGCGCGATGCGGCGAACGACTTTCTTGCCGCGCGCCTCATGAAAATCACCCCAAGCCCAAGATTGCAAAAAGTTCGCATCCTCGTGGCTGGTCACGAATTTGTCCCATTTTTTCTGGTCAGTTGCATCAATAATCTTCATAATTCTCCTATAGGTGACGTTTCTTTTTGCGGGCTTTTTCGATGGCTTGGACGAGTTTGTAGCGCAATTTGCTCACGACGATATCCTGCGCCGGCAGGTAGGCAATCTGCGTGCCGCCGAAGCCGGTTTTGAAGGTCGTGACGCCGGCAAAACGGTGATTTGGCGAGTTCGGCGGCGCAATACCAAAGAGATTGTAGCGCTTCATGCCGAGCTTCTTTGCGTCTTGGATGACTTGCCACTGCAAGGCGTAGGCGCCCGGAAACTTGCGACCATCGAGCGTCGAGGCTGCCTCGTGATAAATCGCCTCAGGCTTTGCGAAAATAATTAGGCCTTGGCAGAGTTTTTTGCCATCCAACTTCGCGGTATAGATGCGCGCCAGGTCGCCATAGACTTCATGCTGCGCGAGCGCAATCGCGCGCGAGCTCTGAATGAAGCCCTGACGCTCCGCCGTCTCGCGCTGCAAATCATAGAAATCCTCAAAGGCCTTTTTGCTCGTTTCATAGCTCACCTCGATGCCGAGTTTGGCGGCGCGACGTACTTCGTAGCGCGTCTGGCGGCGCATGTCGGTCATAAGCTCGTCATCAGATTTTGACAAATCTAGGATCACGGTATTTTCGGCATGCAACAGCATCGGCGATGGCGCGAGACCGAGTTTCTTTGCGAGCGCCTGATGCTTTTCGGTGTTATCAATATTCGGGCGAATGCGCACGAAGACACACTTGTCTGCGGCGGCGAGTTTCTTGATCTCGTCGATAAAGAAGCGAATCGGCTTAATCGGGCCGTCCCAATCCACGACCGGGCCGCCCGGGATTTCATAGTAACGTCCGCGGCGCGCATCTTGGCGGATTGCGACAGCGGCGCCGATGATTTCGCCGCCATCGTACAGACCGAGATATTTGACAGTTTTGCCTTCGAGCTCATGAACCTTCCCCCAATTCGCGCTTTGCAAAAAGTTCATCTCTGGATGCTGTTTTTCGATGAATTGGTCGAGCGTTTCCGGTTCAATTGCAACGACTTTTAACATTTTTTGCCTCCGGTGAGCTTGACAAATTTATCCGCAATCTCCTTTGCGAGTTCCTCGGTCGAGACAAGATAGTGCGAGTGGCGCCAGCCTTCCTTGACAGTTAGCTCAGAATGCTTTAGTAATTCGTGCATCTTTTTGCCCTGACGAAGCGGCGTGATATTGTCGTCGGAACCCCAAATAATCTGCGCCGGCGTCGTAACTTTCGCGATATCGAGCGCCTTGTCGGAATCGAGCATATTCGTGAGCGTCAACTTCATATTTTCTGGCGCTTTTTCATAGTCGCTCGCGCCGAGAATCTTGTGCGCAACCTTGCGAGCAAACTTGGATTTCTTGAGTGGAGACAGTACTTTGGAAAGTCCGCGCGAAATGTCGCGCTTGGCTGATTTTTCATAATAGCCAGCGGCGTCAAGCAGAATAATTCCTTTGAGATAGTCCGGCTCGGCACTGAGAAGATTGAGCAAAATGCGACCGCCGTTACTGTGGCCGAGCGCAATACTGCCTTTTGGCAAATTCTCTTTCGCCCAGGCGACATAATCCTCGATTGTATAGGATTTTTTCGATGGCTTGCCGAGACCTGGAACACGCAATAATTCCGCATCAATACCCTGTTTCTTGAGATCCTTGATCACCTCGAGCCAAGGTTCCGGCTTATAGGTCCAGCCGTGGATGATATATAACTTCTGCATTATTTAAGTCCCCAACTTGCGCGACGCTTCTTATGTGCAGCGTCTTGGCGCGCCAACTTTACGACATCTTCAGGATTTGCGAGCAATTTCTCAACGATCCACTCGAGATATTGGCTACCCTTAAACATCACGGTTTCTTTGCCGGTGAGGTTTTTCTCGAGATAAGCAAGCGCCTGCTGCGGTTTATCGAATGATTCGAAATCGCACTTCCCCTCGAGGAGCGGTGCCGTATATTTCTTAGTGCGGCGGCCAATCATGATGATCTTTTCTGCCTTAACGCCGAGCAACAAGTCCGCGAGTTTCTTGTGTTCGTCGCCCTCGAGCGCGCCCTGGTCGATAATATCGCCAATAACGAGCCACTTATGCGGCGTTTTCATCTCTTTCATCATGTCGAGTACGGTCGTCATGCTGATAATATGTGCGTTGTAACTCGAGTCGATAATCTTAATTCCGTTCTTGCCCTCGAGATAATTACTTCGGGCTGGCGGCATCTTGTAATTCGATAAATCGGTATTGGCCTTGATGCCGAGATAGTCCGTGAGTTTATCGAGCATTAAAAGCTGCGTCGTGACGTCGCGCGGCATCGGCTCGTTGAAGGTAAATTTCTTTTTGCCAATCGTAAAGATGGCCTGATTTGGTACGACCGAGTAATCTTTGAGCTGGCTCTTGTGGACGCCGATGACGTCAGCGAGTAGACCCTCGCATTTCTCGCGCATCGCTTCGTTGTCGCCATCAATCAAAACGAGTTTCTTGGTATACTTCGGAATCTGGGCAAATTCGTGCGCAATCGCCTCGTCAATATTAATAAAGCGGCCACTCTTGACTTCGTTTTCATAGAAGACCGCGTGCGAACGGCCAAGGCTAACCCAGAGCGAGACCTCCGGCTGAAGCCATTTCGCGACGAATTCCGCCTCGTGTGGACGCTCGCCATCGCATTCGACGACATAAAATTTCTCCTTGCGGCGATAGAAAAGTGCGCGGAACGGTGCGCCAAAAATCAGGGCGAGCCAGTAAAGTTTGCTCCCCGTGATGCCGTGCATGCCGATAATGTCGAAGGCGATACCGAAGGCCGAGTTCGCATTGTGCGAATAGTGTGCCTTGGCGCCAAGTTGGCTCTCGATTAGATTCAACATCGTCGTTTTGCCGGCCGATCCGGTCACAATAATGACGCGCGGATGCCAGCGTTTCAGAGAATGATTGGCGAAAAATTTAAAGTAGCCAGCAGCCACAAAATAGAATTTTTTCTTCAGTTTAGAGACTATAGTCATGTGCTTATATTATACCATACCGCTTCGCTTTTCGGGGCGTTCCATTGACTATTACTGCTAACTGTGGTATAATATATACATTGCACATTTAAACCCGATTTTCCATTGGAGGTGGCGTAAATGGAAATTTCACCAATTGACCTGACTATTGAGAGAGAGTGGCTAAAAAGTAACCCCGATGTCGATTCGAACGACTTAGAGAGTCTTCGTCACAAAAGAGACGAGCTTAGCAGAGGAACGGTTATTTGCGATCGCTTGATTCGGCAGCTCGAGAATAACATGAATGAGTCCGATGTTTTACTGAGTCGAAAGATTGTCGATTTGACTAGTATCACACAGAGGACAAGAGAGCGTCTCGCGTTAGTACTATCGCTTGCTTCCTACGGGAAAATTAAAGCGGAAGATGTTACGATTCGCGACCTGCTCGAGTCTTCGCATGACCTGTCGGATATACCCGCCCTAAACCGCCTCGGCAACACTCATCAACCGATGTTTTCTGAGAAGGTTGTCAGAGTCTTGAAGGAAACACTCAAGACCGACTACGGCGTAGATTATGATATCGAGCGAGCGAGAGTATTGTCTGAGCATACAGGACTCAACGAGTTCATTTTGGACTTAGACATCACCAAAGAGGCCAGAAATTCAATGATTCGCTATTTCAAGGACCACAATGCGACGCTAGGCGATTTACTGATGGCGAAGAAGGGTCTGAGAGAATTCAGCAGCGTCGGACCGGAAATCGAAGAGTACTTGCTCGATCGTTTCCGCAGTTTGGATATCGACTATCGCAAGTTTAGAGCCAACCACTAATCGGGTCAGAAGACCGCTCACTAGTAGCGGTCTTTTTCACTAATTTGATAAAATATGCATAGATAAAATATGGAAAACGACACCAGAAACCTGATCGATAAATTCAAAGGCCTCCCGAACGAGGTTATTGTTGCTGAGCTCGATAAAACCCGCATTCCACTCGAGGTCGCGATCGAAAACTTGGCCCATGATTTTAATATTGGCACTGTTGTACGCAATGCGAACGCGTTTAATGTCGCACGCGTGCATATTATCGGCAAGCGCAAATACAACCGCCGCGGCGCCATGGTAACCGACAAATATCTCCATATCGATCACTTCCCGACCGTCGATGAGTTTATTGCTGATGCGCACGCGCGCGGGATGAAGGTCGTCGCCGTCGATAATAACCGCCCGGAGTCCAAGCCGCTCGCGAGCGTCAAACTCGTGCCAAATTCTATCCTCGTATTCGGGTCCGAATCGGATGGAATTTCGCAGGAATTACTCGACAAGGCCGACCAGGCATTTTATATCGAACAACTCGGTTCGACGCGCTCGATTAACGTTGGCTGCGCTTCCGCCATCGCAATGTACGAAGCGGTGCGCCGCTTGGGGCTGCTGCCAGATGCGTAAATATCAGCTAAGCCAGCATTTCTTGCGCGGGCCGAAACTCGCGGGCTTTCTGATTGGCCACAGCAATATTAAGAAGCGTGACCTCGTACTCGACATCGGCGCCGGCTCCGGCGTGATTACTGCGGCACTTTCTCGCCGCTGCAAGCAAGTGATTGCGATCGAGCCAGATCATGAGACTGCCGAAAAACTCCGCAAAAACGTTGCGAAATGCGAGAATGTCATGGTCGTCGAACAGGATTTCATGGAATTCGAGTTACCTACTGATGGCGCTTACAAGATTTTCGCCAATCCGCCCTTTCATCTCAGCTCCGCAATTCTTCATAAGCTCGACGAGGCGCCGAATCCGCCTTCCGCCATCTATCTAATCTTGCAGAAGCAGTTCGCACTGAAGCTACTGAATAACGACCGCCATTACACCTCGCAACTCGGCAAGCAGTTATTTATGCATTACGCGCCACGCATCCGTCTACCGATGAAGCCGGAATACTTCACGCCGCCGCCAGCCGTGCCGACGGTTTTGCTCGAGTTAAAGCGCCGCGAGGAATAATAATCGTGCTATAATAGACGCAGTAGGTCAGGGGCTAGGACTCCCGACCTCGTTGGTTGAAAGTTACCTT
>JAEEGL011455733.1_pt1 | contig 15375 bp, 9 predicted proteins | sample 9134231 | NCBI WGS metagenome assembly JAEEGL01 (sample SAMN16246548, study PRJNA631951) | gut metagenome | biome: gut microbiome; feature: rumen; material: fiber-attached | host: Bos | place: Iran: Karaj | collected 2018-10 | reverse complement strand
CCCAATCCCCAATCCCCAATCCCCAAACCCCAAACCCCAAACCCCCATCCCCAATCATTTTATTTAAAAATTATTTAATATAAAATATTTTATAATTTTATATTTAATAAATTTAAAATATATTTTAAATTTTCATTTATTTTTATAAAATAAAACTTATTATTATATTAATTACTATAATAATAATTAATATATTGAAAATTATATTATTTTTAAAATCAAAATAATCTTCAAATTTATATTTTTTTACATTAAATTTTCTAATTTCTTCAACTTCATTATTAATATTTTCTTTAATATTTAATAATTGTTCATTTTCAATTAAAAATTCTTTATCATTTTTTAAATTAATTTCATTAAAATTAATTTTATCATATATTTCAATTAAATGATCTTTATTTGAATTAAATCCCATATAATCTTGAACTGTTAAATTTTTATTAATATTATCTAATATCATAACATCAGTTTCTAAAAAAGATTTATTACTTTTTAATTCTAAAAAAACATTATTTATAGTTTCATTATTAAGTTTTTTATTTCTTATATAATTTAATTTATTATATAATAAATAATGAAATTTATCAACAGTTGGCCCTAATAAAACATGATCAAAAGAATATGAATGTGCTTTTTGATTATATGAACTTGATGAAACAAAATAAACATTTGGAACTTTTACATTATCAAATAAAGAAAAACCTTCACAAGTATCTAATACAAATATCATTTCTTTATATTTTTCTTTTATATACATTTCATTTAATGTTCTATGTAATTCATCACTTAAAATAACCATAGTATTACGAACTTTTATAAAACCTTCTCCACCATGAGAAGTAATGATTACTAATATTTTACTATTTTTATTTGTATTTAATTGACGAAAATTATTAAATAGACTCATTTTTCTTCCGCGAAATATATCTAAAAATTGATAATTTGTAAAATCTTCTTCTTTATATGCTAAATTAATATTTTCTTGACAATTTGTTATAACTTTATCATTTATACTTAATTTAACTTCCCCCGGATAAGGATTTCGACTATTACATGCATGATATTCTGCTAAACTCAATATAATCTATATATTTTTATTAAATATATTAAATATATATATTATCATTATATTTTTACATGTTCATCTGGAATTCCATTTTCTTTTAATGATTGATACATTAATAAACTATTTGTTGAATGTCTATAATTGTCATAAAAATTTGAAGTTGATATTATAACAGCCCACAAATCTTTCTAATATTAAATATTATATAAAATAATTTACATCATAAGAATAAATCAAATTAAATATTGATATTATAATTATACAAAAAAATGACATTAATTATTATATTATTAATTTAAATTTATTTAAAATAATATTAAAATAATATTAAGTTTAAATTTTAGTTTGTTAAAGAAAATAATAAATGGATTTATATTCAATAGAAAAAACAAAAGATTATACATTTTTTAAATTTGTTAATTGGTATTATAAACTTACTCCAAGAACAATACGTTTAATAAAATTATTATTATTTATATTTTTAATTATTATTTTATTTGTAATAAATCATTTTTCTATAAAATCAAAAATCCCAAATTATATATATATAATAATTTATATAAATTTTATTTTAGTTTTACTTCTTTTGGAAAAATTAATAAAAAGTTTAGCAAGAGGAACAGGAAGTGAAAAAATGATTGAATTATGTAATGCAATAAAAGAAAGTAATGACAGTTATTTATATTTTTCTTTTAAAATATTATTTAAAATAACTTTTATAATTGGAATAATATATGGAATCTGTTTATTTATAATTCAAAATTCAAATCAAAATGAATTAATAGATATATTTAGTATAAATATTATTAATTTTATAAATATACTTTCTTTTTTTTTTGGAGTTTTTATTCAAGGAAATTTATATTATTATATTTTATGGATGAATTCAATAAGTATAACAAGAGCAAGTAGTCATTCAATAAAAGATTTTAATGATTTTTGTTATTTTACATATTTTATTCCTTTTACAAATTTCACTGTAATTTTTTCATGCCATATAATTATATTAGGAATATTTTTTGAAATAATATATTTATTATTTTATTTAATAAATTATGATTTTTATTCATATCCATATAATAAAATATATTATTTATATTTTCCTTATTTTTTTGGAATAAGTTTAACAAATATTATTTTAAATTTAATAGGAATTTTTTATTATCAAACTGGAAAAAATGTAAAAATTTTAAATAAAATTAATAATTATAAAAACCCTTTATATATTTCAAATATATCAAAAGAAATTATAATAGAAACTATAAAAGTTATATTTAATGTGTTTATATATTTTATTTTTATTTTTGTGATTATGATAATAATTAATGAAATTAATGATAAAGAATCAGAAATTAGTGAATATTCAAAAATTTTTGGATTTTGTTTTCCTGTTGTTTTAATTACAATTAATTTAGTTCTTGAATATATACGTTTATGTTGTATTAAAACAAAAATTGGAATACCAAAAGGAGGAACAGAATATCAAGAAGCTGAAGATATTATTAAAATATTTAAAAAAGGTTCAATATATTTTATAATAATTAAAATAATAATATTTATTTTATTAGTTCATATCACTTTTATAAATAATTATCAAATATCTAATACAAATAAAAATATTTTTATGTTATATTGTTTAATAAGTTATTTTTTAGGAATGATTAATAAATTATTAATAATATATATTGGAACTATATATTTTGATAAAAATTCAATACAAATAAAAAATAGTGTTTCTTCTTTTTTTGAAGGAGGATTCGATTTTTATGCTTTTTCAAATTTAAATAAATCTATTGAAATTGAAATATTTTGTTATAGCATATATTTTTTTTCTGTGTTTATTATATATTTAATAGGTAATAATTATATAATTTATAATAAAATTATAAATAATCAAGAAGTAAGTTTTTTATTAATATGTTTTTTTTTATTTGGTTATTTATATGATTTTCCTTTTATGAATGTCATTCCTGGAAGTAAAATATTAATTAATCTATCTAATAAAATATTAAAATTAACTAATAATGAAAATGATGTTATTGAAATTATATGCATTAAATCAAATTACTCCATCATTAAAACAAATAAAATTTATGATTTATCACAAAATTTTTATAATTTTTCAATTTTTTATTTATTTTTAAATTGTTTAAATTATATATATAATAACATATTTAAAAAAGATAACACTTATTATAAAATAGATATATCAAATATAATAATAATATTTTTTATTTTATTTGGAATATTTTTTATTAAATTAATTTTTATGTTAATTTTAAATTCATCAATTCATTCTATTCAAACAGCTTTAAATAAATTAACTTCAATTTATCAAAATAATAAAAATAATTTAGTAGAAAGAACAAAAATTGATTATCAACAATGCACAGGAATAATAACTCAAATATCTATTCAAGAAATTAAAAAATATATATGTATTATTATAGGTGGAAATATAATATTAATATTATTTTTAAAATTTTTAGAAAAATTTGTAATAAAAAATAATAATTTTACTTATCAAGGGATATATTCTTTTAATTTATCTATAATTTTATTTTCATTTTTTAAAATAAGTTTTATAAATAATTTTGGAAATAATTTATCATTTTCACATTTTTTAACTAAAGAATTACAAAGAGGAAATAAAATAATAATTTATTCAAAATTTTGTAATAGATTTTTAAAATCATTAAATATATTAATAAATTATACTTTACCTAATTATATTATTGTTATTTTAATGTTAAATTTAATTTTAATTGTTTTTATATAAAAATAATTATTTATATATACATATTGTTATTTTAATTATTTAATTTATATATATTATTATTATTATTATCTTTAATAATCGAACGAGAATAATCATGTTTAATTATTCTATCATTTATATTTATTAATACTAAACATTCTGACATATGTGTAACTTTTATTTTTGGATTTTTTGTATGAAAATATCTATTACATAAAGGACATTTTTCCATATTACTAGTATTTTCTTCATTTAATTTATTATAAATAAATTTATTATAATTATATTTATCAATTTCTCCTTGTCCATCAAAACATTTATTAATATGTATTTGTCGTCTTTTTAATGTCATTTCTAAAGGAAATTTCCAATGACAATTAAAACATTTTAAAAAGCCTGATTTTATTTCTTCTTCTTCTTCATTATGACTATTTTTTTTATTATTATTTAAACAAGAATTATAATTTTTATTAATTGTATTTAAATTATTAATATTATTATTATTATTTGAATTAAATAAATCTCTGTCTCGTTTTTTAGTTAAATAATTATTTAAATTTTCAATTTCTTCATCATTTCTTTTTTCTTCAATATCATCAACATCCATTGCATTAACATATTCATTATTATTATTTTTATTTCCATTGCTATTATTTCTTTTTTTATAATAATTTTTTTTTTTATCATTTATATTTAATTCAATTGGTTCTTTACAAACATAATTATAATTAAATTTTGAACTATCTGGTAAAACTTTAGCGAAATAATCATCAAAATTATTTGGATTTGAAAATGTTAAAAATTTTCTTGCCTCTTCTAATATTAAATCTCTTGATTCCATATTCTCTATAAATATAAATCTCGAAAAATTGTCTTAATAATTTATATAAAATTTTTATTTTTAAATATATTAAATTTATTAATTTAATTAATAAAAATTAATATAATTTTTTAATTAAAATAATTCAATTAATTTATTAATTAAAAAATTTTATAAAATGAAAGAAAAAAAATATATTCATAAAAAAAATAATAACACAAATAATTTTTCAACTAATAATTTTTATTATAATAATAATATAAATCTTATTAATAGTTCAAATAGTATTAAAAATAGTAATAATACTACAAATAATACCAATAACCACAAAAGAACATCAAGTTTAATAAATAATTATACTAAGCAAAAAAGATGGGAACGTTTATATCAATTAGATAAAGTTCAAAGAGAAAAATTAAAACGAAGCAGAGAAATTCAAGATAATTATCGCAATGAACATGAATTAGATGAATGCACTTTTTCACCTCAAATTTATAATAAATTTTATTCAAATAATAATATTAATTCAATAAATATTAATAATAATAATAATAATGATTCAGAAAATTTTTTATTTCGTCAAAATGTTTGGAACAGAAAACGCAACGAAAAAATGGAAACTATGAAAAAAGAAAATGAAAATAAATTTTATGATGAATGTATTTTTTCTCCAAAAATTTCAACATATGATATACCATATTATGAAGGAGGTACAGCTGATATTGTTTTAGATCCTGAAAGTTATGAGGCATATATAAATAAAAAAAATAAAATCCGTAATAAAAAAAAAGAAGAAAAATTTATTGAAGATAATAAACCTGGAAGTGGAAATATTTGGAAAAATAAAAATATTATTAATTTTGGTGATGGTGAAAAGAAAAAAAATAATAGTGATAAAAATTTAAGAAAAATTAAAGAAGATTTGTTTATTTCTAATGCAAATGGAGAATTAGAAGGAATTGATTATGATAATGCAAAAAAATGGTTACATAATGAATTATTTTCTATAGAAATTTAATTTTTTTAATTTAATTTATTTATAAATATTGTTTTTTATAAAAAATAAAAATTTTATATATTATTTAATAAAAATTTTTAATAAAATTTAAAATATATAAAATAAATTAATAATATTTATTTTTATTTTTAATAAATTTTATTTATATAACTTCTGCATTTTGTTGATTTTCATTTTGTTGTTGATTTTCACCTTCATTTTCAGTTAATTTTTGAACTTCATCATTATTTTCATTATTTTCATTATTATTTTCATTATTTTCATTATTATTTTCATTATTTTCATTATTATTTTTATTATTATTTTCATTATTTTCATTATTATTTTCATTATTTTCATTATTATTTTCTTTAACATATTCTACAATTGGTTTTTCATTATTATCATTATTATCATCTTTTTGTTCTTCAGTATTATTATTATTATTTTTAACTTCTTCTTCTTCAATTAAATTAGCATTCGCATTTTCATCATTCATGTATTTATTTTTAATTTCTTGTAATCTTTTTTCTCTATCATAATGATGAGTTTCTTCATTTTCAATATTAATATTACTAATGTCTGGAAATTTAATATTTTTTTGACTTTCATTGTATTCTAAACTTTTATCATTAAAAGTTGACAAATTATTTTTATTATTTAATTTATTTAAAATGTTAATATCAGTTGTAATATTTTCATCATTATTGAAATCATTTTTTATTGTATTATTAATTTCATTATTAATTTTACTTTGTTCGAAAATTTCATTTTTAATTTTATTTTGTTCGATTGTTAATTCAAGAATTTTTTGCAAATTTTCAATTTCAGTTTGAAGCAAATCATTTTGTGTTTTTAAAGTATTGAGTTTATTTGCATTTTCATTGATTGTAATTTGAACATTTTTTAATTTTTTTTTATTAGTTTTAATCATTTCTTTAATGCTATTTTCAATTCTAATGTTCATTTCATTGTATTGTTCTTTTTTATGTGTTAATTCTCTATAATCATTGTCAGTAGTTGAATCATAATCATCGAGAATAATATTATCATTTAAAATATTATTAATATTATTATCAAAAATTTTATTTTCTTCGTTTTTTGCGTTGATGATGATTTTTCTTTTTAAAGCATCATTTTTATTGAGCATGTATCGAGGAAGTTTTGATTTATCTTGTTTGAAAATTGAAAATTTGTTGAAAATGTTTGAATTTTGTACTTTTTTTTGACTAATTAAAAAATTATTTTGATTGTTGTTGTTGTTATTGTTATTATTATTTTTAGGTGAACTGCTTCGAGCACGAATTAATAATCTATTTAAAGTGTTAGTTGAATTATCTAAAGGTGGCAATTGAATTTTTCTATTTGATTTTATGTTATTATTATTAAAATTATTATTTCTTTTGTCATATTCTTTTATAAACGCACTTTTATTGTCTTCGACTCTATTAAAAATTTCATCGTTTGTTCCATTTAAATCACTTTTTATTATTTTCATCCAAAAATTTATATTTTTTACTATTATTTCATCACTATTTTCTTTAATATTTGCATTAAATAGTTCTTCTAATTTTTTATTTTCTTTTAAAACATTGTCTAAACTTCTATTATTTAAATTAAATTTATTAACATAGTCATTTTTTTTGCTATTTAATGTTTTCATTTCTCCGCCCAAACTTTTTATTTTCTTTAAATTATCAGATTTTAAATCTTTCATTTCTTTTCCATTTAAAATACTTTTGTTTTTCATTTCACGAATTTTTATTTGTAAATTTTGATTATCTTTTTTATATTCATTAAGTTTGTTTTCAATTTGATTCATTTTTTCTTGATTGAGAACATTATTTGCTTTAGATCTAATACTTTTTTCCTGAGATTTAAAAGTATTATTAACTTTTTTTGAAATTTCAAGCTCTCTTTTTCGAATTTCAATAATTTTTTCAAGTTGTTGAATAATTTCAGGGTCGCATTCTTTTTTATATAAAACTTCGCTGTTATTTGAAATTAAATCATTTAATTTTTTAATAAGTTCATTCAATTGAATTTTTGCTTGATCTTTTTCATCATTTAATTGAAGTAAAATTTTATTTTTTTTTGAAATTTCATTTAAAAGTTCTTCTTCCGAAAGATTTGAATATTTAGAAGAATAAATATTAAGATCATTTGGAGTAATAATATCATCTATTTCTTTAGATTCTTCTTTTAATTCATTACTATTATTATTATTATATAAATTATCATTATTTTCATTATTATTTTCATTATTTTCATCATTATTTTCATTGTTATTATAATTTTCATATTCGTTTTGTTCTGTATTTTTTTTTTTCGTTTTCAGTTTCATTATGTTCTATATTTATATTATTTGTATTATCTTGTTCATTTTCATTTATTTCATTGTTATTATCTTCTTCAAGATTATTTTTATTATTTTCTTGAAAATCTTCGAATTCATTTTTTGACGGTTCCATATTAATTTTATTTAATTTAAGTTAGTTTTAATTTAATTAATTAATAATATTTAATAATATTAAATAATAATTAATAAAATTAAATTTAAATGTTCAAGCCAAAATTTCGAAATTTAATTCCAAAAGAATCTGATCCTCAAAAAAACAAAGACAAATCAACTTATTTTGAAACATATGACATCGGAAATTATGAAAATAAAATAAAATTATTAATAAAATCAATTCATACTGAAAAATCTAATTATGATGTTTATGGAAATTTTTTATATTCTATTCAAAATAACAGTCACTTTGAAATTGATTCTGAAATTGATTTTTCTGAAAGTCGAAACATTCGAACTCAAGAAAAAGATGCTTATCAACCAAATAAAAAAATCTTTAGATGTCACATTGATCCTTATGATAATTTCATTAATAATAAAAAGAATAAAAATGAAAATGAAAATAATAATAATAATAATATTAAAGGTATTTGTAAAGTTCAATATATTAGAGGATATATTGTTAAAGCGAAATTAAAATGTGCTTTTACTTTTCCTTCGAAAGAAAAACAAAAAAATTTTGTTGTTGATGATCATCAAGAAATTGAAGATATTTTAGAAAAATGGAAAAAATATAAACCTAGTCAAATTGAACAATTATTGTTATTTGTTAAAAATAAAAATTTATCTTATGAAAATTTATTTAATTTTTATGATAATAATAATAATAATATTATTATTTCTGAAAATAATTCAAATTTTTCTGAAGAAAATGAAAATAGTGTTTCAAGTAATAGTAATAATAATAATATTAATAATAATAATAATAACAACATTAAAAAAATTTTTTATGTTGACCAAATTTTTCCTCCTTGCCAAACAGAAAGTATAACAATAGATTTAAATGAAGAAATAACAACAAATCCTAAATTAAATAACACAGAAAATTCCAAAGAAAAAAAAAAGATTATTATTTATCATTATCGTAGTATAGAAAACATTTTTCCAAACATAAAAAATATTATTACAAAATCTCAAATTGATCCTTATGATATTAATTATGGAATAATATGTAATATTAATATTATTGGAATATTTTCACATTTATGTGAATATCCAAACATTTTATTAAATTTATTCCCAGATTTTAATAACAATAATAATAATGTAAATTATTTTGGCATGTATAAAATTAAATTATTTATTAATAATTGCTGGACTAACATTTATTTAGATAAATTTATTCCTTGTTTTCCTTTAGATTTTCCTATTTATACTTATAATAAAAATTCTTTATGGTCGATTTTAATAGAAAAAGGGTTGGCGAAAATTTTTGGAAATTATGATAATTTAAAAAACATTAGTTATTTTGAATTATATCAAATTCTTACTGGTTTTCCTGTTTTGAATTTTAAAAAGGTTGATAATGATATAAATAATAAAAATATTTATATTGTTAATTCTAATTTATTTTGTAATAATAATAATAACAATAATAATAGAAGTAATTTAATGGTTAATGATGAATATATTATTAATATGTATTTACATAATAAAAATTATATGATTGGATTTTATGCTAGTAATGAATATTTAATGAAACAATTCGAAGAAGAAGATGATAATATTAATAATAAAAATGATAATAATAATAATAAAAATGATAATAATATTTATAATAACAAAAATAATGTTAATAATAATAATAATAATAATGAAATTAAAAAAAATAAAATCAAGAAAAAAATGAAAATAATCGAAAATAAAATTTTTTGTGCTAAAAACGCTGATGAACATAATGTATATATAAAAAGTATATTTAATTTTCAATTAAAACTTTATTTAGAAAAAATAAAAAAATTACCAAATAATTTACTTCATAATATAGAATCAAAATCAAATGAAACATTAGCAATTCCTTGGAATGTAATATTAAATATATTTGATAATATTATAATAATAAAAGTTGATAATTATCAATATTTAAATTTTAGAAATTGTTTCGTTAGATGCAATGATTATGAAAGTCCAGATTATGATAAAATATTAGCAACACATTATTATGAACTTACTATTAAAGATTTAAATAATATTAATAATAATAGTTTTTCAAGTGAAAGTTATAATAAACAATCAAATATATCAACAAAAACTAAAAAAAATTCTAATAGAAAAAATTATGTGAATTTAACTATTACTTTAAATTTAGGGAATGAACATTTTTTAGATAACAATTTTTTTTATAATGAAATGGATTGGAAAATTGGAATTTTAAGATTAGATGAAAAATTATCAGTTATTAAATATAGTAATCTTAAAAATAGTAATAATAATAAAAGAAGATATAACAATAAATTACTTGATCCTTTTAAAGGAAAAAATCCAATTATTATTGATACACCTGATTTTATTATCAATAAATCATTAGTATTTGATATAAAATTAGAAGAAGGAGAATATATAATTGTCCCTATGACAATGGGATATTGTATGCAAAAAAATCCTAAAATAAAATTTAAAAATTATACATTATTTAATAGTAATAGTAAAAATAATAATAGTAGTAATTATATTAATGATACTAATAATATTGAAAATAGTATTATAAGTAAATTTTTAGATGATTTATTTTTAAAAAGTGACCCTTTTAATAAAAATTTTTTAAATTATAATGTTATTAATACTATTTGCAATCATATTACAAATAATAAAGGAAAGAAAAATAATGGATTTGATTATGAAACTTTTATAGAAAAATATTCAAGAATTGATAATTATGATTTATTAAACAGAAATAAAAATCTAGACAATAATAATATTAATTATAATAATAATGAAATAGATAATAATAATATAAACAAAAAATCAAATTTTCTTTCAGCAATTAATATTAATAATTTTGGTTTAGGAAAAAATGCTTTTAAAGAATTAATTTTTGAATTAATTGGTTCATTAAATGAAGATAATATTAAATTATCAATGGAAAATTTAGGATATAATACTAATATGTATCCGTTTTTAGGAAGATTTTTTGGAATAAATTTTTATTTTTCAAATATCGAAAATTATAACCCAAATCAAATAAAAATTATTCCTAAATTAAATTTACAAGATAATAATATGGATTCTATTGTTAATATAAGAATATTAGAAAAAAAATTAAATGAATTTAAAAAATTAAATAATAATAATAAAATAGAAAATAATGATGATGAAAATAATGATAATAATTATAATCCTTATCGAGTGTTCTATACAAATAAAAGTAATTGGTATACCTTAGAAGGAGTTAGTTTAGGGAATAAAAATGGGGAGAAAAAGAAGTTATATACTTTTGAAGGGAGAACAATATATAAAGAAAAAGATGTTTTTTATTCTACTAATAAAAGTGATTTAAAAACTATGATTCATTCTGGAAAATTAAAATTTATTATGTATGTTGTTGATAATGTTTTATATAATAATAATAATGATGATAATATTAATAATAATGATTTTAATAATAATATTATTAATAATAATGAAAATGAAGAGGAAGAAGAAGAAGAAAATAAAGAATTAAAAGATTTAGAAAGTATTGATTATAATAATAATTATAATACTAATAATAATAATAATGATAATGAAGATGATGATGAAGATAATAGTTTTAAAAATGAGAATTTTGAAAATAATGAAGAAGAAATTAATACATAATTTAAATAATATATTTATATATACAATATAATTTAATATAATTAATTATTTATTAAAAAATTTTTAATATTTTTTTAATTAATCTTTTAAAAATATTTTTATAAAAAATCATAATAATCAAAATTTTGAATAATTTTTTTATTTTTAAAATTATTATTATTATTATTGATAGAATTCGTATTATTATTTTTTTTATCATTTAAATTATTATTATTATTAATATCAAAATTTGAATTTTGTTTCATAATATTTGCAATTTTTTCAATATTACTCTCGTTATCATTAAAATTATTATAATTATTATTAATATTAATATTATTATTACTATTAATAATATTAATATTTTTATTTTTATCAACACTACTACTATTATAACTATTATTAAATGTTTTAGAAAATAAATATTTATCATCAAAATCAGTAATTTCATTAGATTGAGAATTTAAATTAATTTTTTTAACACTTTTACTTTTGATTTTATTTTTTTCGAAATTTTTATAATCTCTATTAGACATAGAAGGAATATTAATAATTTCATTAGTACTTCTTGATAATGTTTGAATTGAATTAAAATTTTCATCAATCAAACCATTTGAAGGTTTTTTTATAAAACTATTAGTGAATTTATTATTAATAAGATTAAGAAAATTATTATTATTTAAATTAACATTTTGAATGTTAGTTAAATCATCAATTTGTTGTGATAATAAAGGCGCAATATTTAAATAATTAAAATTATTATTATTATTTAATCTTTTATTTTCTGCTAATTGTAAAGAATATTTTGAAATGTAAGGTTTAAATGAATAATTTTCTTCATAATCTTTTTTTTTTTGTTCGATATTTTTTTTATAAACTTTTTGATAATCAAATAATCTATTAAAAATATCTTTTTTATTATATTCATTATTATTTTTATTATTATTTTGAATATCATTATTATTATTATTTATTTTTGGAATAAAAGAAAATTCTTTATTTTTATTTTGATTAATTTGATTTATTTTATTTTCTTTATTTATTAAAAATAATTTATTTCTTTCATTAAAATTACTTTTTACAGAAAATTTGTTATTATTTATTAATTTTGGTTTAAAAGTAAAATTTTGATATGAAATTTTTTTCAATTCTTCTAATTTATTTTTTTTATCTTTTTCATATTGTTTTGAATTTTTAATGAAATTTTTAAAATTAATATTATTACTATTATTAACTTTTGGTTTTGGAATATTATTTTCAATTTCTTCTTTTATTTTATTAAAACTATTTTTTTTCTTTCTTTCATAATATTTAATTCTATCTAAAAAATTTTCACTTTTTAGTTTATAATGATTTTTATTATTATTTTTATTATAAAAGGGTGTAAAAGTATAAATATTATTAAATTTTTCTTCTTTTAATAAACTTAAATGTCTAAGTTTATCTTTATGTTTTTTTTCAGCTAATTCTAAATTTTCAAAAAAATTAGAATCATTATAAGAAATATCTTTTATATTATTAAAATTTAAAGTATCAAAATTAAAATTATTATCATTATTATTATTTTTCTGAGGAAATAATTGCATTTCTTCTAACATTTTATTAATAATTTATAATAATTAAAATAAATAAATTATTTTAATTAAAATTTAAAATAAAAATGTTTATTTCATGTGGGAACGTAAAATAAAATATATAATATATATAATAAAAAATATACATAGTTATTAAACATATATTCATTAAATAATATCTCAACAAATAAAGAAATTTATCCTTTTAAATCATCAAATATTCACAAAAAAAATTCATGTTATGCAACATTTAATCACAATTCTCGTATAATAGCTTCAGGTGGAGATGATGGAGAAATTCAATTTATGGATTTGAATTTGAAATGCATTTCATCAATAATAGATAACGATACTTTAGGTTATCCAATTACATCTATATGTTTTAATCATGATTCAAAAAATTTAGCGTTTTCAGCTAAAAATGGAGTATATAAGATATATCATTTAGCTTCTGCTGAATATATTTTAAATAGTAAAATAATAAATGATTACATTGTTTCTATTTTATTCAATAAAGATTCGAGTAAATTAATAGTAGGAACAAAAAAAGGAGATTTAATTACATATAATTCTCCTTTGTATAATCAAATTAATATAAAAATTCAATTTAATTTAAAAATTAATATAATTAAATTATCTACTTTATCAAAAGATGTAATAGGAATTGCATTTGAAGATGGTTCAATTAAAATTGTTAATTTAATGAAAAATGAAGTTTCATTTTCTTTTAATAATATTCATTCAGGTGAATGCACATGTCTTTCTTTTTCTCCTGTGCATAGAACTTTTTTATGCACATGTGGATTGGATGGATATTTAAATTTTTATGATTTTGAAAAAGAAAAAAGACTTGTAACTTCAATTAATACTGGAAAAAAAATTACTAGTGTTTCGTTTGTTGAAAAAGGTGACCATGTTTTATGCTCTGATGAAAGTGGTTTTGTTTATTTGTATGATTTAAGAAATTCTAAAGAAGAAAAATGTGTGTTTAAAGGAAACAAAGGAAAAATAAATTATATTGAAATTAATAAAAAAATTGAAAAAGTTAATAAAAATAATAATTTTGCTAATAGTAATAATAATAATAATGAAAAAATTAAAGAAACTGAAAGTTCATTTAATAATTCAAGTAAAAAAAATTTAATGAGTTCAAATAAAAATTTAAATAAAATACAATCTAAAGAAAAAGATAATAATGATGATAATTTAGATGATATTAATAATAATAATAATAATGTTATGGAAATTTCTGAATTTAAAAATTCTTTAAAAAACAATGACAAAAAAAACAATAATAATGTAAAACAAAATGAAAATATTAAGTATAAAGAAGGTAAAATAAATGAAAAAAACGAATTATTAAATTTATTTAAAAAAAAAGAATATTTAAATAATAAAAATAATAAATTAAATAATAAAGAAGATGAAGATTATTTTAATGAAGATAATATTGATTTAGATATGAAAAAATTTATTAAAAAAACAATAAAAGAAAATATTAAAGAAGAATCAAATAAAATTAAAAATTTTATTCATGAAGAAATTACATCTTTACATGTTGATATTATTAAACAATTTGAAATTCAACAAAATAAAATGATGCAAATAATTAAAAAATTTTCATTATTAAATTCTAAAATGGCTATTAGAATTGAAGAATTAGAAAAAGAAAATACAGAATTAAAATCTCAATTTTTTTAATTAATATTGATATTAAATAACATTTTATTTAATTATAAATATTATTATTTTATTAATAATTTTTCTTATAAAATAAAAATAATATTTAAATTATTTAATAATATAATTATTATTTATTTTTAATAAATATAAAAGTAATATTATATAAATTATATAAAAGCTAAACCTATATGGATCGATTGATTTATACAAAAGAAGTTCATTAAATTTTAGATATATTAAATAAATAAATTATATAAATTAATTATTTTAAAAATATTTTAAAATCTAATAATAAATTAATTTTTAATTAAATAATAATTTGGGGATTGGGGATTGGGGATTGGGGATTG
>JAEEGL010611538.1_pt1 | contig 15375 bp, 18 predicted proteins | sample 9134231 | NCBI WGS metagenome assembly JAEEGL01 (sample SAMN16246548, study PRJNA631951) | gut metagenome | biome: gut microbiome; feature: rumen; material: fiber-attached | host: Bos | place: Iran: Karaj | collected 2018-10 | reverse complement strand
TTTGTCCATGGCCGCGACCAGCTGCTTCAGAAGGTCAGCGGTCTTCGGATCTCCCAGTAGCCGGGCAAGTGTTTCCATGTCAGAAGGCTCCTGCTTTCCGGATTCCGATGCCGCCGGAACAGGATCGGGGTCTTTTCCTTTCCCTGTATAGAACGTGTCCTCAAACAGCTGGGCATTGATCCTGCGATCATCATCCAAAATAGTAACTATCCAGAAAATGATGCTTTACACCATCTTCCTTATAAGCGATTACGGTGCTTAAATTCACATTTGATACACTATTGAAAATATTAGCCTCAACCTGTGGATTTGTTTTTTTCAGTTCCGCAATCAGTTTTTTCGTTTCAAGCCGTTTGGAAGAAGTTGTTCCGTCCTCGTGGCAGGTTGTGCAGGTTTCTGTAAAATGACAGGCACACTGTAAAAAATGCAACTCGTTATAATCTCTCCATTTGCAGATATCTGCTTCCCGGATCAGATACATCGGCCGAATCAACTCCATACCCTCAAAATTCGTACTATGGAGTTTTGGCATCATGGTCTGTACCTGACCGCCATGCAGCATTCCCATGAGTATCGTCTCGATCACATCATCGTAATGATGCCCCAGTGCAATCTTATTACAGCCCAGTTCTTTCGCCTTACTATACAAATATCCCCTGCGCATTCTGGCGCAAAGATAGCATGGATTCTTTTCAACGGTATCTACGGCGTCGAATATGCTGCTTTCAAATATTGTAATAGGAATCCCCAGGCTTCTGGCATTGTGTTCGATTAAGCTCCTGTTGTCAGCATTATAGCCGGGATCCATGACCAAAAAGGTTAAATCAAAATTGACCTGGCGATGTGTCCGGATCTCCTGAAACAGTTTTGCCATGAGCATAGAATCCTTACCGCCGGAAATACAGACGGCAATATGGTCGCCCTCCCGGATGAGCTGATATTGTTTACAGGCTTTTGCAAATGGCGTGAACAGTTGTTTGTGGTATTTTCGTCGAATACTGTTTTCAACTTTGCGTTTCCATTGCGTGCATACATCAGAAGGTCGGTGGAGGAGTAGTTTACCTTCGACAGATCATCCGGCAGTTTATAGCTGTTCGCCATGTGGAGAGGTCTGCGGACAGCTCCTGTTTCGGCATCATAATCCGTGCCTGTATGAATTGCCTGAGTCGTAATATCATAATCCTTAAATCTGTTTTCTTTCTTTGCCATACGAGTTCTCCTTGTTCATACTATTATCATTTCATCAATTTTATCAAATATTGCCTGTGCCAGTTTCCTGTGTCCGTCAGCTGTCATGTGCTCATCGTCGACAGGACTTGGTTCCACTATATCGGAGGCCGAAAGAAAATCGATTCCCTGCGTCTGCGCTATTAATCGATATACCTCCTTAAGCTGCCCACAGACACGAACGGAATCGGCATCAAACTCCGGATCTTTCTCCGGCTTCCATACATCATTTCCCAGCAACGGAGGCGAGATCAGCAGAATATTCCCGGCAGGAATCACCTGCTTTAATGCGTCGATACAAAGAGATATTCCTTCACCGATAACCTGCGCAGATGCATGATAGATCGTTTTGCAGTCATTGGTGCCCAGCATAAGGATAGCAGCATCGAGCGGCGCATGGTATTCCAGAACCAAAGGCAACGTTTTCAGCCCGTTTCGGTTTTCACGACAGGCATCTTCATAAACCGTTGTTCTTCCGCACAGTCCTTCCCCCAGAATACGAATATCTCTGGTTTTCAACTTTTCCTGAAGCAGGCTTGTCCAGCGGACACCCCATGGGTAACGCTCTTTCGTTCCGGGAATCAGGCCCCATGTATTGGAATCACCATAGCATAATATCTTCCGCATCTGCCCTGCCTCCATTCCACGCAAATTAGTATTCAAAGGATTTCAAAAACTGTCTTGCCCGCTCTGTCTGAGGACGTTCAAAAAAGGCTTTGGGCGCATGACTTTCTTCCACTATTTCGCCATGTTCAAAAAACAGCACCCGGTCAGCAATTGCTTTTGCGAAGGCCATCTCATGGGTGACGATCAGCATGGTACTACCTCTTTTTGCAAGATCAAGCACGACCTGCAAAACCTCATGAACCATCTCCGGATCAAGCGCTGCCGTAATTTCATCCAGAAGAAGCACCTCCGGATGCATAATAAGCGCCCTCACGATCGCAATTCTTTGCTTCTGTCCGCCGGATAGCTGCCTTGGATAATCATTCTTTCGGTCTGCCAGCCCGACTCTTTCCAGAAGCTCCATTGCCTCCGCTTCAGCCTCTGCGCGCTTTCTTTTCTGAACCTTTACCGGTGCCAGAAGAATATTTTCCAAAACCGTTTTATGTGGAAACAGGTCATAACTCTGGAAAACCATTCCGATTTTTTGCCTCATGGATGAGATATCTTTTGCATTCTTCTGAAGCAGCTTGCCACCCAGATAGATTTCTCCACCCTGAATATCCTCTAATCCATTGAGGCAGCGGAGAAGTGTACTCTTACCACATCCGGATGGACCGATAATAACGATCACTTCGCCTTTATTTAATTCAAGGTTAATACCTTTCAGAATAGTATTCCGATCAAACTCCTTGTGAAGGTTTTTGATCGATAGAAGGGAATTCTCCATTACGACCACCTCTTTTCCAAATAAACAGACAACTTACTGATAGGCCAGCAGATCAGAAAATAGAGCAGGAATACGACAGCAAAGATGCCAAATGCCGCATTCGGCGAGCTTCTTCGATTTGCCTCAATAATCTGCTGCGCAACCTTCAATACTTCTACAATGCCGATCATCATAACAAGACTGGTCGTCTTGATCATTCTCGTAATCAGATTGATGGATAAGGGTATCAGTCTGCGTATCGTCTGGGGAAGGATCACATGATAATAGATCTGTTTTCCATCCATTCCCAATGCCATAGCACTTTCATATTGAATCTTGGGTATGCTGATCAATGCACCTCGCACCAGATCCCCCATCTCAGCAATGCCCCAGAAACTGAATACAAGAATCGCAGATACTTCCGCTTCCAGATTCCAGCCAAATACTCTGGTCGTTCCAAAATAGACAATAAACAAAAGAACCATCTGCGGCATAATTCGTACAATTTCCAGATAAATACGGAAGATAACTTTCAAAATACGATTCTTCGATGTCATGAGGACGCCAACAACCAAGCCGAGAACAATGCTGATAATGACGGAAATCAGGCTGATTCGAACGGCTACCCACAGGCCGGAAAGTAATCTTACAAAATTTGTTCCCTTGAAGAGAACGTCAATCCCCAAATTCTGCATGGCGAAGTCTCCTTTCCAGCAGGTCTCCGAGAACGGATACTGGCAAAAGCATAATCAGATAAAAGATGACCAGAAGCACCAGGCATTCAATTGTCTTGGCATACATTCCGATAAGGTCTTTAGCAGTAAACATCAGATCCATAAGACTGATCGTAGAAAACACACTCGTTTCTTTTAATTGAAATATGACATTTGCAACCAGGCCTGGAACGCTGGATGCAACCGCCTGAGGGAGAATCACATAGCGAAACACCTGACTGCGACTCATACCTAAGCTCTCTGCACTTTCAAACTGAATCTTCGGGATGTTATCCAGTCCACTCCGAAAAGTCTCTGTCATATATGCTCCTCCCAATAATCCTAATCCCCATGTACCGCAGACTTCAGGAGAGACGCGTATTCCGATTTTCGGTAATGCGAAGTAAATGAAAAATAGTTGAACCAGAAGAGGCGTGTTGCGAAATAACTGCGTATAGGCAGACACAATATATCTGGCAATCGGAATTTCAAAATGTATGATTGCAGATCCAATCAGGCCAATCAAAACAGCAATTGCAACGCCTTTCCATCCCACCCGCATGGTTAAAAACAGTGCATCTTTATATAAAGGGAGATAAGAAATCATCACATCCAGATTCACGATCCCACACCTCCGTATTATTCATTATTTCTGTGATCCATTCTTTTTGCCAGAAGGGTTCCGACAACCTGCATGAGCTGGACAATGGCGACAATAAATACCAATGTTACAAGCATGACCGGCGTGTCATAACGGTAGTAGCCATAGCGGATTGCGATATCACCGAGCCCACCACCGCCAACTACGCCTGCCATGGCAGAGTATCCAAGTACTGTTCCAAGTACAATCGTTACTCCCACAAGCAGAGAGGTTCGGGCCTCTCCGATCAAAACCTTGAAAACGATCGTTTTTGTCTTAGCTCCCATGCTGACAGCGGCTTCAATAACACCCTTGTTTACTTCTTTCAGAGATGACTCAACCATGCGTCCGATGAGAGGTGCAGCTGCCAGTGTAAGAGGAACGATGGTCGCTGTTGATCCGTAGCTTTTTCCTACAAGCAGTTTTGTCAAGGGCATTACTACGATCAGCAGGATTAAGAAAGGTACGCTTCTTGTAATGTTGATGATCACATCAAGTGTCTTGTATATGGTTCGTTTTTGACGAAGTCCGTTTTTATCCGTGAGCGTCAGGGCAATTCCAAGAGGAAGGCCGAGTATATAGCCGAAGAGGGTAGAAACAACCGTCATATACACGGTGTCGCGGATTCCTTCCAGCATCATGACGGTCATCGTACTATCCCACATATGTCTCATCCTCCTCTTCTTCCAATAGCAGCAAACGTTTGGCCGCCCTGGATTTCGGATTTGCAAATAGTTCGGAGACGGTACCAATTTCCTGCACCTCGCCGTTTTCCAGTACCGCGACGCTGGAACAGATTTCCTGAATTACTTTCATTTCATGAGTAATGATTACTACCGTGATCCCCATCGTATCATGAATCGTTTTTATCTGTCCCAGGATCGTTTTCGTCGTTTCCGGATCCAGCGCGCTTGTTGCTTCATCGCAGAGCAGAATATCCGGTTCGTTTGCCAGGACTCTTGCAATGGCAACACGCTGCTTTTGTCCGCCGGAAAGCTGAGACGGATAAGCTTCTGCCTTTTCCGCAAGACCTACCTTTTCCAGCAGTTCCATGGCTTTTTTTCTGCGCTCTTTTCTCGGAATACCTCGAATTTCCAGAGGAAAACACACATTGTTTAACACGGTTTGCTGCTCCAGCAGATTAAAATGCTGGAAGATCATTCCTATTTTCTGCCTCCGAAGACGGAGTTCTTCGCTGCCAAGATTCAAAAGGTTTTCTCTATTAATTATGATTTCCCCGGTATCCGGTCGCTCCAACAGGTTGATACATCGTACCAAGGTGCTTTTTCCGGCTCCGGACAATCCAATCACTCCGAAAATCTCATTCTGCGGAATAGAAAGAGATACGTTTTTCAGCGCTTCGACAGTACCGTTTTTGGCTGAATAATGCTTGGATATTGCATTCAGCGTAATGTAATTATCATTCATAAAACGTTTCCTATCTTTCTGTCATTAGAAAAGCAGGCAGTGATAGCATATACACTGCCCGCTCTTATTACTTAATCCTCAAACGGAACAGTCACGCCATCTAATCCTCAAATGGAACAACCGCTCCATCATAGGTATAAATAATGTACTGTTTGATTTCCTGAGATTTTAATACTTCAGCCAGTGCCAGAATTCCTTCATTATTTTCGTTGCCTGCTTTCACAACAAGCACATTGACATAGGTCTGTGCCGCAACGGAATCACTGGTTTCATAGGCAACAGCATCATGTGCTACGGAGAAGCCTGCTTCAAGGGCATAATTGCCATTCAAAACAACAAATGCGACCTCATCCTTTACGCGGGATACCTGTGCAGCTTCAAGCTCCAGGATCTTAATATTATGAGGATTCTCCTCGATGTCCTTCCCGGTGGCCAACAGACCGGCGCCGTCCTTCAGCTTGATGATACCGTTATCCTGCAGGAGAAGAAGTGCTCTTGCTTCGTTTGTTGTATCGTTTGGTACTGCAATCACATCGCCGTCACTCAACGCTGCAAGATCGGCTTTGGTGCCCGGATAGATACCGAAGGGCTCATAATGAATGCCTGCGACAGCTACAAGAGAAGTGCCCTTCTCTTCGTTAAAATTGTCGAGATAAGGAACATGCTGGAAGTAGTTTGCATCAATATCGCCGCCCTCAACGACAAGATTCGGCTGAACATAATCTTCAAATTCGGTTACTTCAAGTGTCCAGCCCTGCCCGGCAAGAATTTTTGCTGCCTGAGCCAGAATCTCTGCATGGGGAGTGGGAGATGCTGCTACTGTGATGGTGCCTTTGCTTTCAGTAACAACGGTCTGCGCAGTATTTGCAACAACGCCGCCTTCTACAACGAGAGTATCTTCATAGTCCTTGCCATAGGTGTCCAGGAGGGTTGCTTCATAGTCGGCATGGAAGAAGTTCTCACTGCCGAGTGCAACGATCTCAGCATTCAACCAGTTCAGAAGGGTTTCGTTGCCCTTGGTAACTGCTGCTGCAATGGTATCTGCACTGCCCAGAGAAGGAATTCCCACGGTGTAGCCGGGATTTTCAATGGCGAATGCGATGACTTCGGTATTATCATTGGCCCATGCAATGCCGTTTCCGTTTTCAAATGCAGTTTTTGCCTCTGCATATGCGTCATACTTCTGCAGCTTGATATTCGGATAATTCTTTTCCAGATAAGTTTCAGCCGTTGTACCGGAAATTACGATCACTTCATCTTCCGCACCGATCTGGTTCAGGTCGGTGATTACTCTGCTGTCAGGAGAGACAACACCAAGGGCTACGTTCATGTAGGGAAGCGCAAAGTCAACTTCCTGTGCGCGTTCCTCAGTTACCGTGAAGTTTGCGAGGATGATATCGACCTTGCCGGTCTGGAGATACTCAATACGGTTTGCAGCTTCGGTGGAAACATAATTAATCTTAACGCCGAGATCTTCACCGATGCGGTTTCCAAAATAAACATCGTAGCCCTGATATTCACCGTTCTCATCCACATAGCCGAAAGGGCTCTTATCGGAGAATACGCCAATGTTGATAGTGCCGCTTTCCTTGATTTCATCTACGGTTCTGTACACGACAGACTCAGTACTATTAGGGGCCTGAGTATCCTGCGCTGCATTCTTTGCACCGCAGCCGGTAAGAGAAGTAATTGCAAGGGTCAATCCAAGGAGCGCCGCTCCGATTTTTTTGAATGTATATTTCATTTTCTTTACCTCATTTCAATTGATTTATTAGGCTTTTGTCAGCCGATGCATGGAATCTGAGCATAAAAAAACCGGGGCCTTCTTCATAAGCTCCCGGGCAACTGGCATTATAGCATTTCATTCTGAAATGTCATACATCGGTGCAGCGACAACACAAAGCAGACGAATGCACCTGGCCATACTGATATGCCCGGGAGAACAACATTCGACTACAACACATGATGGATTCATAAGAATTGTTAGTTCTATACATTGCATTCCTCTCCTTTCCTGATTGGTTGCTCAAATTCAATGATGGTACTATACACCTATTCCCCTACTTAGTCAATAGGGAAATAGTAAAATATTATTTTTCCTTGAATTCACCTATTACCCTGCGGTAAAATAGGGAAAATGGAGGTGCTCAGCATGATTTCAACCAAAGGAAGATATGCCATTCGTTTTATGATAGATCTGGCGGAACAGCATGACGGCCTACCTGTTCCCCTTGAGGATGTGGCTTTGCGTCAGCAGATATCAAAAAAGTATCTGGAGACAGTTGTTAACTTTCTTGTAAAGGCAAAGCTGGTAAAAGGAGCCAGCGGAAAAGGTGGTGGATATCGTCTGCTCCGAAAGCCCGCGGATTATACAGTTGGCGAAATATTAAAGATTACAGAAGGCACGTTGGCAACAGTTGCATGTCTGGACGAAGATGCTGATATCTGCCCGAGAGAAACGTTTTGCAAAACCCTACCAATGTGGAAAAAATATGATTCCATGGTTCATGATTTCTTTTACAACATTACCATCGAAGATCTTGTAAATGGGAATATATAAACATTGTAACGATTCCGTTCCTGACTTATCAGCAGTTCAGCAACCTGATTGGATCTGTTGTCCCGATAATCGTAAAGGGACAGAACCGGCAGCCTATGACCAATACGATCTGGGCAACACGTGATGAAACCGATTAGGGACGAAGCCGCACTTCTCATAGAAGCGGATGGCTCTTTTATTATCTTTCAGTACCCATTCCCTAAGATAGCGGTGATACATTTCAGGAGTCATAGCTGTGTAAGCCTGACCATATTCTCTGCCATTTTCTTAAAGCCTTTCTGCCGCCTTCAACACCATTCATTCATGATGTTTCGGAACGGCACAAAATCATCGTCACCCTTGGAAGTATCTACGCCGTCGTTAATGGCAACGAGCATCACGCCCTTCTGACGGAGCATCTCCATAAGCTGACCGACCTGCAGGTAGTCACGACCCATACGGCTCATGTCCTTGATGCAGATCTGGGAGATATTGCCTTGCTTGACCTGCTCCATCATGGCAAGAAAGCCAGGGCGGTCGAAGCGAGTGCCGGAGATCCCGTCGTCGGTGAAATGGCGGTTGTTGGTTATGCCATGGTTTCTGGCATATTCTTCGAGCATTTCTTTCTGAGATTTGATTTGTCAAGGATGGATTCTGCTTTTTAGTGCAAATACTATTCTTAACAGGGAACTCCCGTACAGCGAAAACGGTTGTACGGGAGTCTCGGTTTATATCACTGCCTTTCTTGATGTTTTAATCAACTAAGATTGAGAAAAAGATTGAAAGCAGAACATTTTCTACCGCATAGCGTCCTTCATGGCTTTTACATACGCCCCGATATGCTCTGGTGCGTTTTCCCCATACTTTTCAAGCAGTTTTATAATGGCCGATCCGACGATCACGCCGTCAGACAAGCCGGACATTTTTGCCGCTTGCTCCGGCGTTGAGATTCCAAAGCCTATCGCGCAGGGTATATCCGTTTTTTCCCTGACCACCTTTACGATGGAAGCGAGATCGGTAGTAATCTCGGTTCTCATACCGGTCACGCCGAGGCTGGACACAAGGTACAGAAAGCCCTCCGCCTCTCTTGCGATCACAGCAATGCGATTCTCAGACGTGGGCGCAATGAGGGAGATCAGATCCACTCCGTATCGTTTACAGAGGGGCTGGAATTCCTCTTTTTCCTCAAAAGGCAGATCGGGCAGGATCAGCCCATCGATTCCGATGCCGCGGCAGGTGGAAATGAACTTTTCCGCGCCATAGGAGAACACCACATTGGCGTAGGTCATGAACACCATCGGTACCTTTACATCACGGCGAAGCTCTTTGACGAAGGCAAATATCTTATCCGTTGTAATACCTCCGTTCAGCGCTCTAAGGTTGGCGCCCTGAATAACAGGCCCTTCTGCAGTCGGATCGGAAAACGGAATACCAAGCTCAATAAGGTCGGCGCCGTTTTCGACAGCGGCTTTAAGTGCGGCGGCGGTGGTTTCCAGATTCGGATCGCCGCAGGTAATAAAGGCTATAAATGCTTTTCCGTTTTCAAACGCTTTCCGAATGTTACTCACGGATATCCTCCCCTCTGTAGCGGGCAATGGCAGCACAATCCTTGTCGCCTCTGCCGGATATGGTGATCACTATAATTTTGCCCTTGTCCATCGTCGGCGCTATCTTCATCGCATGAGCAACGGCGTGAGCCGATTCGATTGCCGGAATGATGCCTTCGGTCCTGGTAAGATACTCAAATGCATCTACTGCCTCATCATCCGTCACGGGGACATACTCCGCTCTGCCGATATCATGGAGATAAGCGTGTTCGGGGCCTACTCCGGGATAGTCAAGTCCTGCGGAAATGGAGTAAACGGGTGCGATCTGACCGTATTGGTCCTGGCAGAAATAGGATTTCATTCCATGGAAGATGCCGACTCTTCCTGTGGCAATGGTCGCTGCGGTTTCAAGGGTATCTATACCTCTCCCTGCCGCTTCACAGCCGATCAGCCTTACACTCTCATCCTCAATAAAATGATAGAAGCTGCCGATGGCATTGGAACCGCCGCCCACGCAGGCAATGACCGCGTCGGGCAGCCTGCCTTCTTTTTGAAGGATCTGCTCTTTGATTTCTTTGGAGATCACTGCCTGAAAATCACGGACAATGGTTGGAAACGGATGGGGACCCATCACTGAACCGAGGCAGTAGTGGGTATCGCTGATACGGGAAGTCCACTCTCTCATTGCCTCGGAAACCGCATCCTTGAGGGTTGCGGTGCCTGTTTTTACAGGGATGACCTCTGCGCCAAGCAAGCGCATACGGTATACATTAAGGGCTTGGCGAACAGTGTCCTCTTCGCCCATAAATACTACACATTCCATCCCCATAAGAGCGGCTGCGGTTGCTGTGGCAACACCGTGCTGACCGGCTCCCGTCTCAGCGATCAGGCGGGTTTTCCCCATCTTTTTGGCAAGAAGCGCCTGACCAAGTACGTTATTGATCTTATGCGCCCCTGTGTGATTGAGGTCTTCACGCTTCAGGTAGATCTTTGCGCCACTGAGGTCTTTGGTCATTTTCCCGGCGTAATAAAGCCGCGAAGGTCTTCCTGCGTATTCATTGAAGAGCTCGGCAAGCTCTCTGTTGAAATCAGGGTCATTTTTATAGTGATTATACGCTTCTTCCAGTTCAATGACCGCATTCATCAGCGTTTCGGGGATATACTGGCCGCCGTGAATGCCGAAGCGTCCGTTTGGATTTGTCATCTTTCTTCTTCCTTTCTCACGGCGGAAACAAACGCCGACATTTTGTTTTTAGCCTTCAGCCCGTCTGTTTCAATACCGGAGCTGACATCCACCGCATAAGGATGGAGCAATCTCACCGCATCTGCCACATTACCGGCGTCAAGGCCTCCGGCGAGAAAATAAGGTCGTGTGATATGCTGTACGAGACCCCAATCAAATGCCGTCCCCGTACCTGCGCCGGAATCGAGCAGTATATAATCTGCCGTGCTTTGCAGGGCAGATTCAATATCATCGGCGGTTTTCATGCGAAACGCCTTGATGATCGGCTTGTCGGTGTAATTACGCAGCTGCGCAATATACTCCTCATCCTCGGTACCGTGAAGCTGAACGATATCCACGATACCGTCCTGCAGCAGTTTTGCAACCGTTTCAGGTTTCTCATTCACAAATACGCCGACTGCCTGAATCGGAGGCAGAAGGATTTGCTTAAGCTCCTTCGCGTTTTCAGGTGTGACATACCGTTTGCTTTTCGGAGCAAAAACGAACCCGATATAATCCGGCATCAATGCATTTGCTGCTTCTATATCATGAGGGCAGGAAAGGCCGCATAGCTTGATCTTCGTCATACGGCACCTCGCAGTTTGGAAAGCTTCTCCTTTTTGTCAGCCGCTCTCATTAAGGCTTCGCCGATCAATACCGCATCCGCTCCGATCTCGCGGAGCTCTGCCACATCCTCGGCACTGCTCACCCCGCTTTCAGAAACGAATAACACATCCTTCGGAATAAGCCTGCGAAGTCTCATGCTGTTACTTGTATCCACGGAAAAATCCTTGAGATTTCGGTTGTTGACGCCTATGATGCGCGCGCCTGCCTTTACTGCTGCACGAACTTCTGTTTCATCGTGCGCTTCGACCAAAGCGGAAAGTCCCAGCTCATCGCAGAGATAAAGGTACTTACATAGTTCTTCTTCGGTCAATATGGAGCAAATCAGCAGTACCGCTGATGCGCCCAGCACCTTTGCCTCGTAGATCATATATTCATCCACCGTAAAGTCCTTGCGCAGACAGGGAATATTGACGGCACTTGCAATTTCTTTCAGATACTCGTTACTGCCTAAAAACCATTTCGGTTCGGTCAGGACGGAAATGCAATCTGCCCCTGCCGCTTCGTACTCCTTTGCGATCTGCAGATACGGAAAGCGGGGCGCTATGAGTCCTTTCGAGGGAGATGCCTTTTTGCACTCGCAGATAAAGGAAATATGCGGCTTTTTGAGAGCATTTTCAAAGGCATGATTTCCTTCCGGGAGAGATAAGGCCTGCAGTTTGATCTCTTCAAGGGAGATTATCTTTTCTGCCTCTGCCACCCGCTCACGGGCGTGTTCGGCAAGCTGATCGAGGATCGTCATACTTCCGCCTCTGGGCGGTTGCTGACTTCGATCAGCTTGTTCAGCGTTTCAAGCGCTTTGCCGGAATCAATGATCTCTGCGGCAAGAGCGACACCGTCCTTCATGCTGTCCGCCTTACCGCCGATATAAAGCGCCGCGCCTGCGTTCATCAAAACCGCGTTCCGTTTAGGTCCCTTTTCCCCGTTTAAAACAGCACGAGTAATTTTGGCATTTTCTTCAGGCGTGCCGCCCTTTAGGTCCTCTTTCGTGCAGCGTTCAAACCCGAACTCTTCCGGGGTAATGACATAGGATTTGAACCATCCGTCTTTGATCTCGCATACAGTGGTAGGAGCGCTCATGGATATTTCATCCAGCTTTTCCTGCCCGTAAACCACCATGCCTCGCTTCACGCCGAGGTTAATGAGGACCTGTGCCAACGGCGCAGCCAGATACTCATCATATACCCCTAAAAGCTGCATCGTCGGACTACCGGGATTGGTGAGCGGTCCTAAAATGTTGAATACCGTGCGGAAACCGAGCTCCTTGCGGATCTCGCCGACATATTTCATGGAGGTGTGGTATTTCTGCGCAAAGAAGAAGCACATGCCGACTTCGTTCAGAAGCTCGATACATCTTGCAGGGCTTTGCTGAATGTTTACGCCCAATGCTTCCAGACAGTCTGCTGTTCCGCACTGAGAGGATGCGGCGCGGTTTCCATGTTTTGCTACTTTCATACCGCCTGCTGCCGCAACGAGTGCAGAGGTGGTGGAAATGTTGAAGCTGTGCGCACCGTCGCCGCCTGTTCCGACGATCTCAAACAGATCCATATCGGTTTCCACTTTCACCGCGTGGTCTCTCATAGCGGCGGCGCAGCCTGCGATCTCATCGGTCGTCTCAGCTCTGGCGCTCTTGGTGGTCAGTGCGGCAAGAAAGGCTGCATTCTGCGTGGCGGTCGTTTCGCCGCTCATGATTTCATTCATAACGGCATAGGCCTCATCATAGGTGAGGTCTTCCTTGTTTACGATTTTTACGATAGCTTCTTTAATCACAGTTCATATCTCCTTTATAAAATTATTCAGCATTTGCTTCCCATCCGGAGTCATAATGGATTCCGGGTGAAACTGTACGCCGTATATAGGGTATTTTTGATGCTGTATTGCCATGATTTCGCCGTCTGACGTAACGGCGGTTACCTTTAATTCCTCGGGAATCGTTTTGGCATCCGCCGCAAGGGAATGATACCGCGCAACGGGAGCGGATCCGGGACAGCCGTGAAACAGCGGACAGTCAGGATCGAAGGTCACGGTCGACTGTTTTCCGTGCATCAGTTTCTTTGCGTAAGTAATCGTTGCACCGAATGCCGCGCAGATTGCCTGATGGCCAAGACAAACGCCGAGGATCGGGATGTCGCGGATCGTTTTCGCAATTTCAATGCAAACGCCTGCATCCTCAGGCCGGCCGGGGCCGGGCGACAGAATCATGTGGTCAGGCTTCAAGTCGCTGATTTGTTCCGCTGTCATTTCATCGTTTCGGATGACTTTGATGTCGGGATAGATCTCGCCAATGAGCTGATAAAGGTTATAAGAAAAGCTGTCGTAGTTATCGATCAGTAAAATCATAGTTCACCCTCCTGCGCCAGCTCCAGAGCCCTGAGTGAGGCTTTCGCTTTGTTCAGACATTCCTCAAATTCCTTTTCCGGATCGGAATCCGCCACGATCCCGGCTCCGCTTCGCACAAACACTTTGCCGTTTTTCTTATAAGCGATGCGGATCGCAATGCAGGTATCCATATTTCCGGTAAAGTCGATATAGCCGATCGCACCGCCGTAAATGCCGCGTTTGTCGTTTTCCAGTTCACCAATGAGCTGACACGCTCTGATTTTCGGCGCTCCGGAAAGCGTCCCTGCGGGAAGCACCGCTTCGATTGCGTCCAGCGCATCCCGGTCTTCACGGATCTCACCTTGCACGGTCGAGCCGATGTGCATCACGTGGGAGAAACGTTCTATACAGTGGAGCTTTTCGACCTGCACTGAGCCGAATTTGCTGATTTTTCCGAGATCATTTCTTCCGAGATCCACCAGCATATTATGTTCGGCAAGCTCCTTTTCATCAGTGAGCAGCTCGGCTTCCAGGGCGCGGTCTTCCTCCTCCGTTTTGCCCCTCGGCCTTGTTCCTGCAAGGGGAAAGGTGTGCAGAACACCGTTTTCCAGCTTTACCAATGTTTCCGGCGAAGCCCCTGCAACTTCTACATCCGTACCAGAGAAATAAAACATATAAGGCGATGGATTGATGGTGCGCAGCACACGGTACGTATTCAAAAGGCTCCCTTCAAACGGCGCGCTCAGGCGGTTGGAAAGGACGATTTGAAAAATATCCCCCTCCCGAATATAATGCTTCGCCCGTTCTATCATGCCGCAAAACTGCTTCTTGCTGAAGAGAGGCGTCACTTCTCCGAGAAGCTTCCCGCCGGGTTCGTTCTTTTTTTCTCCGCTGCGAAGCAGGTCTATCAGCTGCCTGAGTTCCCACACTGCTTTGTTGTAGTTGGTTTCGGGATTGTCCAGATACATATTAACGATCAGAATAATCTTTTGGCGGATATGATCGAAAGCAATGACCTTGTCAAACAGCATCAGATCCACATCCCGAAATTTTTCACTGTCTTCCGCCTGGGTTCTCACGCTCGGCTCGCTGTATCCGAGATAATCAAAGGAAAAATACCCCACCAGGCCGCCTGTAAAGGGAGGCATCCCCTCAATATGCGGGCTTTTGTACCGGGACAGCACTTCGCGCAGGTAGTCAGACGGATTGCCCGTTACGTATTTCAGCTTACCGGCGTCCAAAACGCCATTCATCGTTCCGCCGATACAGGTGATCTCCATTTTTGGATCAAAGCCGAGGAACGTATATCTTCCCCATGTCTCGTCTGCCTGAGCCGATTCCAGCATATAGCAGTGTGCGGACACATTTTTCAGTATTTTCATTGTCTCAATCGGTGTTGTAAAGTCAGATAGAATCTCACAGCTTACCGGAAGTACTGTATATTTTCCGGTTGAAGCGATTTCCTTGACTTCAGCTAAACCTGGCAGAATTTTCATTTCCCGCGCCTCCATATTAAGATAGTTAGGTTGGTATTGCTTTTAGGTTATGATTCTGATTCAAATTCTCTTTCCGGCGCTCAAAGCGCCACAAACGCTTTTTCAGCAGCATATTGCAATCTCCTGCAAAAAAGAAAAACTCCTTTGACTTTTCCCTGTCAAAGGAGTTATATAACAAAAAACGCCCCTGACAGAAATCTCTCTGTCAAGGACGAATAAAAACTTATCCGCGGTGCCACCTTGATTCA
>JAEEGL014932907.1_pt1 | contig 15376 bp, 16 predicted proteins | sample 9134231 | NCBI WGS metagenome assembly JAEEGL01 (sample SAMN16246548, study PRJNA631951) | gut metagenome | biome: gut microbiome; feature: rumen; material: fiber-attached | host: Bos | place: Iran: Karaj | collected 2018-10 | reverse complement strand
CGTGGTTGGCATAAAACCCTTTTATATCCTGCACGGTCGTGTCTTTCGTACCATTATTGTAGGTAAAAGAGTAATGCAAAATCATACTTATCTGCGTGATATACAACATAGTAGCACTACCAAAATTGGTGGTGATATAGATGCCTTTGATGATTTGGTCAAACTCTTTTTGGCTATTGAATTCTTTGATAGAAAACAACTTTTGAGCAAACTCATCGGTCAATTTTATACGAATATACGGCGTAACGACACCCGAACTAACGACCGAATCGGTATAATGCAATGCCGAAACCACTTTATCCTTTGTAGAAATGCGACTTTCGGGCGTCAACGAACAAAATTCAGCAATATCAGCATCGCTATAATAAGCGGTTGTATAATCTATCGTTTGTTTGTCTATTTCATACAAACTAATGCTTATGGGCGAATTGCCATCCCCGTAAAAATCGCTATAGTACATATACAACTCCACCGAATCCAAGGTAGCATTTTCGGGATACTTATAACCCAACGGACAAGCAAATTGCGTCAAAATATCGGCACGCATCGTCCCAAATTGTCCATCACACTCACCCAACAGCAACGAATCGGGCGTAACGCTTATGCTCGTGCCTTTTATCATACTGGAACGCAAACCAAACGTATCCACTTTTACGATGATTTCGTCATTACTTTCCAACTTGGAGATTCCTGCTGTTATTGAGTCCGAATCACACCCATACCAAGCAAGACACACGAACAACACCAATGAATAAATTAATTCATTCCTCATACGAGCTTGTCAAAGATTTCAAAATACTTTTCTTTATCTAAACCATTAAATGTCACCAACTGTTTTTTGTTGTTTTCGGCATAATTAATCAGACGTTGATTGACTTTTTCTTCGTTGAGCATCACCACATCCGAATACTCTATACCGAAACGCATCAAATCCTCCCACTGCACAGGCAAACCCGCCAAACTCCGCACATCACTCTGCAAAATAGAAGGCATCATAAGTTTATTTGCAAACTTTGTGCTAAATGGTTTATTAAAACTTTGATTATCTAATGCAAATACGATTTTTGCATGGTTAAAGAAAGGATCGTTTTTAAATGCAGTACGTACGTAAAAAGGAACAAGAGCAGACATCCAACCCGAACAATAGATTATATCGGGTCCCCAACAAACTTTCCGCAACGTCTCTATCACGCCCCGCGAAAAGAAAATACAACGCTCATCATTATCGGCATAATCCACGCCAGTAGTGGGGTCTACAATACCTTTACGTTTATGAAAAAAATCTTCATTATCAATGAAATAAATTTGGATTTTTGCACTCATTATGCTCGCAACTTTCACCACCAAAGGGCGATCTGTTTCATTTACAATCAAATTAAGACCAGACAAGCGAATCACTTCGTGGACTTGGTTGCGACGTTCATTGATGTCTCCAAATTTAGGCATAAAAATCCGTGTCTCCCAACCTTTTGCTCTACAGAATTCAGGAAGATAGCGATTAAATTCTCTCACGGGAGTGGAGTCTGCAAGATAAGGGAATATCTCTTGTGAAACAAAAAGTATATTCTTCTTTACAATATTCGTCTTTTTGGGTGATGCAGGCATAAATTCTATATTATTATGTTACAAGGGACTCTCCCCATTTTTACGAAGATAACTATTTTTTGCTGATTATCAAAAAAATATGCAAAAAAAAATAAAAATAAGTATTTTTTTTATCACCTGAAATCCATTAATAAAAAAAATCACTATCCAAAAAATAGTGAATTTTTAAACGAATATTTTGCTCTAAAATACTATCAATCAGCCTTTTACAGCATCGATGGCTTTTTGCACCGAACCATGCAACAAAAGTAGATTCTTGGCTTGTTCGTAAGGGAGATTCAATTCTTGTGCAAGCATCCGCGTGCCACGGTCAATGAGTTTTTGGTTAGTGAGTTGCATATTGACCATCTTATTACCTTTCACACGCCCCATTTTAATCATCGTAGTCGTGGTAATCATATTGCAAATCATCTTCTGTGCTGTGCCTGATTTGAGACGTGTGGAACCCGTAAGGAACTCTGGTCCCACGATGGCTTCGATAGGTATTTCAGCCTCCTGTGCCACTGGTGAGTCGGGATTGCACGAAATCGAAGCCGTCAAACAACCTATCTCGCGAGCATGCCGTAATGCCCCAATGACGTACGGAGTAGTACCCGAAGCGGCGATACCAATGACCGTATCCAAAGCCGAGATGTTATGTGTCTGCAAGTCCTTCCACGACTGCTCGGGGTCATCCTCCGCCTTCTCCACAGGGTTACGCAGGGCTATATCCCCACCCGCAATCAACCCAATGACGTACGTGTTAGGCATACCAAACGTAGGGGGAATCTCGGAGGCATCCAACACGCCCAAGCGGCCGCTCGTACCCGCACCCACATAAAAAATTCGCCCACCCTTGTGCATCCTTTCTACGATTTGTTCCACCAATTTCGCAACTTGTGGAATCGTTTCTTTGACTGCCAAAGCCACTTTTTGGTCCTCTTTATTCATATCCGTCAATAACTCCTCAACGGACTTCTCATCTAAATGGTCGTAATGAGAAGGTTGTTCGGTGATTTTTTCAAACATAACAAGTTAGTTTGTGGGTTGGACATCATCTTTATGGTAAGCACGCAAGCCATCCATCGGCGATTGGAGGATTTGCGCAACAATTAAACCATTGTCTTGCAACACTTTACGCAAAATTTCTTGGTAATAAAAAGCGATTGAACCAATAAAACCAACGGGCAAATTTTCGTACGGAATCGGCTGTTGATGCTCGTCTATATAGTATTGTTTGAGATTACGAACAACAAATTGGTTGAAATGATCATAAACCAAATTATAAATCTGTTGATTATCAATGTTTTCGGCACAAAAACGCGACAAATTCGCCAAATACCGATTTGGGAACGCCTTTCGATATACATTTTCTATGATGATTGCTTGCGTCAAATCGTATTGTTTGAGGAATTTTTCTTTCAACTCTTCCGAAAGTTGATTTTTCAGCAAATCTGCCACTAACCGCTTCCCAAGTACGGCTCCCGAGCCTTCATCGCCCAAAATGAACCCCAAAGCAGGCACGTTTTTCACGATTTCCTTACCATTATAAAGGCACGAATTCGAACCCGTACCCAAGATGCACGCAATGCCACTATTTTTCAACAATAACCCTCGTGCAGCTCCCACCATATCCGAATAAACCTCTACGGTAGACGTTTTTTTGAAGTTAGCTTTGATGGCTTCCTCAACAAGCGAACTTTTTTCAGGCGTACAACCTGCTCCATAAAAATAGATTGCGGTAACCGTTCCCGACCACAAAAAAGACGAGATTTGAGGTAATAACTGGCTGGAAATGCTATTTTTAATGGCATCAGGTGTTTGCTGAAATGGATTTAATCCATCGGTGAAACATTCTGAAAACTGACCACTCGCAGTCAGCAAACACCAGTGCGTCTTTGTAGAGCCCGAATCGGCGATAAGTATCATTTAGATTTAAGGTATTAAAGATTGTGTTTCGTTTGCAAAGTTACACTAACAAAATGAAATAAAAAAATATATTTTGTAAAATCCACATTGCTTTTTGAAATCTATTTTTCTTTGTGTTATCTTTGCAACAAAAAAATGAGAGAAATGAATACTTTTGGCAGAAATTTTACGTTCACGTCTTTTGGAGAATCGCACGGAGAAGCGGTCGGAGGCGTCATTGATGGTGTCCCAGCAAGGTTCAAAATTGATTTTGAGAGCATTCGGCATGACTTGGAAAGGCGAGCGGGCAAGCATACGATTCTTCCACATTCCGCTCGGGCAGACCACGAAATAGACGAGATTGAGTGGCTATCGGGCATCCAAGACGGTATGACGTTGGGCACACCGATTGCCTTCCTGATTCGCAACTCCAACCAACGTCCGCAAGATTATGAACACCTGAAAGAAGTGTTCCGCGAGGGGCATGCCGACTGGGTTTATGAACAGAAATATGGTATTCGGGACTACCGTGGAGGTGGACGGGCTTCGGCACGCGAGACGGTGGCGAGGGTGGTTGCAGGCAACATAGCAAAGCAAATTCTGCAACAAAAAGGTGTTACGATTGAGGCAGAATTGGTGCAAATTGGTGAGCAGACGAACCCCGCTCTCTTTGCTGATTACCTCCAAGAGATGCAACAACAAGGCGACTCTATCGGTGGTATTATCCAATGCAGGGTGCGTGGTTTGGAGGTTGGCACTGGCGAGCCGATTTTTGATAAATTGCAAGCCCGTTTGGCGTATGCAATCCTCTCTATCAATGCCTGCAAAGGGTTTGATTACGGTAGCGGTTTTGAGGGTGTGGCAAAAAAAGGAAGCGAGATAAATGGCTTCTCGGGTGGGATAATTGGGGGGATTTCGGACGGGACGGATATTATTTTTCGGTGCGTTTTTAAGCCCACTCCCACTACTCCACTCTCCCTTCAAAAACTTGGCATTACGGCTCCGATTCGCTCCGATGTGTGCGTTGCGGTACGGGCAGTGCCAATCGTGGAGGCGATGACGGCGTTAGTCCTCGTTGATTACCAACTGTTTAGATAGTTCTGCCATCTCTTGATCGCACTCACCTTGCGGATGATAATGGGCAATAGGGATTTGCAACGAGAGGTTCTCATACACGCACCACAGCAAATCGATGTCTTCGGCTTCGGCTATTTCGCCTTTGAGGTCGTCGGTGCAATCAATCGGGAATTGCATCGGTTGCAAACAGCGGTCGCAGGTCAGTTCAACAAAGCCCGTGATGTGCAACGAGAGATGATAGATGATGGGCGTGATTTTGAGGGTGTACGAAAGCGTTACTTGCCCACCCATAATTTCGCTTTGCTCGTAAGTCGCAAATGGTTGACAATCAACAACAAAAGTGTCTTTGTACTCCCCTTTTTCCATTGTTGCAATGGATAAAATATGCTCGTTTGTCATAGAATAATTGATTTTTTTGTTCGCAAAAATACTTTTTTTTGTTATTTTTGTGGGAATAATTTTGGAGAAATAGTGAGATTTAAACATTTTACATTGCCCACTCGTCGTTTGTCTGATAGGTATCGTCATCCGGTACGATTTATCATAAACGGACTATTTTTTACGGCTCTACAAACGCTGATTTATTGGGGGTTGCTGAAATGGACGGAGTATGTAACGACTGCTTTTTCGGTGGCTTTTATTATCGAAATGATTCTCAACTACATTTTCACGAATTATTACATTTTCAACACGACTCCAAGGATAAAAAATGCAGGTGGTTACGCTATCTCACGTTTTATCAATTACTTTGTTCAAATTGGCTTTTTGCACATACTGATAAATTGGTTAGGAATGAGTGAAAAAGGTGCTGGTCCCACGTCTATCATATTGGCTGGCATCATCAATTACTTCTTTTTGGCATTCTTTTTTAAGACCAAGAAGAAAAATATCAAGAAAGTCCAACAAAATAGTCCTGAAAAGTGATTTGTTGGGCGTTATAACCCGACTTTCTACGGTGTAATAATCAATTTCCCACTTAAAGACGAATAGGTCGCTGTGTATTTTCGCAAAGGTTCTCTGCTAATGCCTTTTGTTGGCAACGCATAGCCGTAACTCAAATCATATTGTTCGTGACAATTCGGACACTTCGCATACATACCCACTATTTCAACAGGTTCATTGCGATTCAAACAATGCGGACAACCCATATCGTGTGCGTGGTAGTTGCCGTCCATTCCGATACTCACCACGATACCCGCATAACCAATATAATCCGTTTGTGATTTTCGCTCCGTAAAAGTAAGCGTTTGACAAACATTCTCCTTTACAAAATGAGGATATTCAGCCGTGATATTGAGCACCAAATGAACAGGATAAGACGGTATGGAGGTCTTTTGCGATTGCTTACACGACACCAACAAGCCGCAACAAAGCAACCAAGCAATTATAAAAATTTTATAAAATCGCATTCAGATGTACCCTATAAATTAGCGTGGAATACGGTGGAATAAAATTGGAATAACCTTCTGTATCCCTGCCCTCACTGCCATATCCCAAATCATACGGAATATAAAACTCATACTCGGCTTGGTTACCTCCACGCATCATTCGAACGCCCTCAGCAAAGCCTTTTATCACACCCGACAACGATAAAGAAACATTCTCACCTTTATCTACAATGTAACCATTGATTAACTCCAATGTATAGGTAACATTCACCGTACTCGTGGCATTTGGACGTGCATCGGTTGGATTACCAGCCGTGATAACCTTGTATTGAAGCCCACTTGGCGTTACTTGCACACCAGGGTTATTTTTATTTTGCTCCAACCAAATCGTGTTTTGCGTCTTCCAATCCACCCACTCTTTTTGCTTGCAACCCACTACACAGAGGGCAAAAAGGGCAAACACACCTATTTTTATTGCTTTGCTAACCATATACTTGGGTTTTGTATTTCTCTGTCTTTCCATACTTGAAATTGTAATTCACATTTATTATCGGCTTCGGCATCAAAATAGATTTTGCCTATCTTTTGCCGTGCTTTCACTTTATCTTTTGTTTTGATATAAGGCTTACTAATTCCCGTGTAAACAGTACGATAATTGCCGTGTTGCACGATGATTGCGTACACTTTATTGACAATAAAACAACTCGTTACTTCGCCGTCAAAAACGCTACAAACCTCACTATTTGCAGGGGCTTGAATAAAAATTCCCCGATTATTGAGGGTTACAGTGGGATAAAGCGGATGTTTATGTATGCCAAACTGCCCAATAATTACTCCATTTGCGACTGGCATGGGCAATTTTCCTTTATTACTTACAAAATCTTTGGCGAGTTTTTGATGCTCCGAACTGAGTGTTTCTTTGGCGGTTGCCGTTACTTGTTTTGCAATTAAGGTCTCTATTTTTTTATTTAACGCTTCAATTTGTTTTTGCTGCTTTTGCTGTTGTGATGCCAATTTTTTGGATTGTTTTTGCAATTCTTTGAGCATGGATTGATGTTTTTTTTCGGAACGTGTCAGGTTTTCTTGTTCGCGTTTTTTTTGCTGTAAAGTCGTTTTGCGAGAGCGTTTATCTTCTTGCAAAATCTGATTTTGAATAGCAAGTTCCGCTTTTATACTTTCTATTTGTTCTATTCTCGTCTGTTCATAGAGGGCAAATTGTTTTAGGTAACGCATCCTACGATAAAACTGCAAAAAACTGTTGGACGAAAGCACAAAAAGCAACGGCGAGAGTTGCATACGCGTGTGATGCGAAATGCGTATCAATTTTGCGTAGTCCCTTCGTACCGAATCCAAATTATGCTGTAATACGGCTTGTTTTTTATTTATCGTGTTCATTTCAACGTCTAACGCTTCTATTTCATTATTCATCGTGGTAATCAACTTTTTCCGCACCGAAATATCTTTATTGAGCAACTGCAATTTATTGAGTGTGGCTTTTTCGTTGGATTTAGTGTTTTTGAGGAGCTTATTGGTTTTTTCTAATTGCTTTTGTAGGTTGCGTTGCTCGCGTTGCAAATCCTTCACATTATCTGCACCCCAACCATTGATAGCACACAGCATACCAACACACAAAAATAATATCTTAGAACAAAGCTGAAAGTGGAATCGCATCGTATTGGTGTAAATTATGTATGGGTTTATAATTTATATTTTTGTTGACTTTGACATGGGCAATAGTCGCGGTAAAATTCGCAGAAAAATTATTGATAAACGTGGCTATCGTTGCACTATACTTCGTTTTATTTTTGTCCAAATCATTATACGCCACCTCCACAAAGACGTTTTTATCCAACGAAATTCTCGCCTTCTCCAACATATAATTTTGGCGATTAAAAACGTATTGATATGTCAAATTGTCGGCTTTTGCAGCCACTGTATCTTGTGTCTCGCCTTCGTAAACAATGGCATTTTTCGGAATAACCCAATTGGATTTATCTTGAGCAAAAAAGAGGTATTTTAGCAAAAATGATTCAACATAATCGTAGTAATTAACCTCCTGGAAAACGGTTGGAAGAGTAACGTAACGATGATTCATCTTATCAAAAAGGGTGATATTTTGGTGCGTACATTCCAAACGAAACATTTCTATGCCTAACATCGGTTGCAACGAAACACAAACCAACGAATCGCACAAAATTCGAATGCTTCCTTTTGATTGCAAATTCTGTTTCTCGCCAAAATTAAGCGTAAAAATCACATCGTCCGCTGAAATAGAAGTAAATGGTTGTTTGATAGTAGGTTGCAGATAAAAAAGCAAACTATCTTTCTCACTTATTTCGTCAAACGATAGGAACATCGGGACTGTCTGTTTGGATTTGTTACAACCCAAAAAGCAAATCGCCAACAACATCCATAGAATAATATGTTTACTTTTTCGTTCCACGCTTAAAAATGATGTCGTAATGTTCCTTTATTTCCTTCAACACGTCGGCTCCCATATTCTCTTGTTGTGCTAAATCCAAGGCTCTTGAGATGTAATGTTCTGCAAAAACCGCCTGTTTTTTTAAGTGCATAATCCACGCATACGTATCTAAATAAATGGGGTTATTCGGTTCTTTGGTGATGGCTTTTTGGCTCATGTCTTCGGCTTTTTTCAAGTCATTACCGTGTTCGGCAAGCGTGTAAGCGTAGTTATTCAAAACATACACGTTGTCAGGATCCAACGCCAAAACCCACTCGTATGCAGCATACGCAGAATCGTATTGTGCTTTTTGCACATACATATCGCCCAAATGGATGCCTAACGTAACACGATATTTGGCATCACCTTCAATGTTCCGTCCTGCACGTGCCACCACAATAGCCGAATCTATTTTCTCTTCTTCCAATAAAATACTAACTAAATAGTAGTCCCATTGCACATTTTCTATTTCTTCCAACCCACGCAAAATAACCCGTTTTTTTTCTTTCAACGTCACGGTTGTATCCTCTTGCATACACAAGTATAGTTTTATCCACGCTTGTTGGTCGCCAGGTGTTTGCTCAACCTGTCGCTCCCACATCGCTCGTGCTTCAACATAACGCATCGAATCCATGTAACGATTGGCTATATTAGCCCACGAATTGGTTTTTTCATAGCAACGAAGGGCATTTATCTCATCGCCATTCTCCCAGTACATATCGCCTCGCATATTGAGCATACGGGTATCGTCTGGGTTTTCTTCCAAGTACATATCCAACAACTTGGCAGCGTCGGCATTACGTTGAGCCTGACGCAGAATCTGTATCTTCTTCTGCACACTATACGAAGACATACCTCCCATGATTCCATCAACCTCTTTTTGCAGTAAAGTGGCTTTTTCGATGTTGTTGATGTTGAGATAAAGTTGCTGTAAAAACGTAATTACAGTCAAGTCTTTGGGTTGTGCAACGTGTTGTTTTTCAGCAATTTGCAATGCGACATCCCCTTGCTTTTGTTCCAACAACACACGAGCATAAATATACCAATACTCGTTGGGATTAAGTTCATAGGCTAAGCGGAAATGATCCAGAGCCATTGCCGTTTGTCCTATTGCTTTGTAAATCATTCCAATATACATCTTGGTCGTTGCATCCTTGGGATTCAATTCTTCACAAAACAAGAACAGAGCCGTTGCTTTATCGTATTGACGGTTCAAAAACGCCTCCACAGCGGGATAAAAATAGTATTTGAATTGTTGTTGTGCCTCAATAGACAAAGTATCAACAACCGATACTTGTTTTTTGGCTGCTTTTTTGGCTTCAAGTCCCGTAACATTCGCCATAACAAGCAACAATATAAGAATAAATTTCACTAATTTCATGGTTCTATTTTTATGTAATTGGTCGAAAACATGTTCAAAAATGCTTATTTTACTTTCAACCTACAACAATTTCGCACAAAGTTAACGATAATAAATTATTTTTGCCACAAAAACATTCCTAAACGCATATTCCAATGGTTAAAATGCGATTTTACGTCATACACATTATCTTCTGTCCTATGATAATACTTGCTTTGGTAGGCATTCATCAAGCCAAAGCCATAACTAAAACGGAAAAAGAATTGTTTCCATTGAAAAAAGGCACCGACATTCCACGTTGCATTGATTTTTTGGAAAGGTCCACCAATAATCCACGTCACATTCACTTTGCGTGAAATCCCATCGGGGATGTCATTTTTGGAAAAATAATCAATCTTGTCTGTGGTTGAAATGTTGCCGTTCGTATGTTTCATATAATCATTTAATTGCATTTGTAGTTGCGTTTGCATAGCGGGTCCCGTCATCAAACCCAGATAGGTGTTTTGTGCTATTTTGAACTTATATTGCAAATCGAAATGCAAATCTAATTTCTGGTACAGCAACCGCGAACGAGTCTTGTCGCCCTGAACACTAACCACTTCCCAATCCGTTTTTTGTGTTCCAAAGGTATAATTCAACCCCGAAAACAAACCTAACCCTTTGATGAACATTTTTTCGTACACCAACCCGACTTGTGGCCCGTTGATTGAAAGGCATTTTTCTCGCTTTGTGGAAGGTAGTTTATTGATATTTGAGTACACATTGGAGCGTTCAAACCCAATATAAAAGCCCAATGCGTGGGAGCCTGTCTTATCTTCGTTCCATTCATACGCCCCAGAATCCCAGACATCTTGTGCCTGTGTAAAAAGAGAAAAGCCTACTAAAAAAGCCAATATAAGAGTTTTTTTCATCGTGTTTTATTTTTAGTTCGCTTAATTTTTTTATCTTTCATATTATTTTTTGATGTAGCCACAGCGTCTCGTTGCGTTGCCGAAGCCGATTGCAGTTCACTCTGTTTGCGGGGCGTTAGGTTCGGATTGGCGAACACATCTAAAGGACGTTTCGGACGTTCGTTATCCGCCCAGAAAAAGTTGGATAAGAACTGGTCTTTTGCACTGATTTGGTCAAGTGGATACAAAGCCCCATCGGTTTTTGTGGTAAAGGTAAAATGATGTATTTTTTGGTCTTGGTAATACATGTGTATATTGCTACTCTCCGTTTTGTTTACGCCCACCGCTTCCCCATCATCGTCTGGGTAAAAAATCGTTAGGGCATTGCCGCGAGCGTCTGCATGGTCAATCTGACCGTTAATCATATACGTATATATTTCTTTACTCCCTAATTGATTGAATTGCTTCTCTTTGTATTGTTGCACGATGAGGGCATTACCCTGCGTATGAACGAGTGAATCTTTGAGATAAACGGTTATCAAATCGCCCGAGATTTGGTTTGAATCGCTCCAACACACGGGGCCATGATAGAGTATAATCGTAGAATCCTTGCCATTATAGACGAGACTATCACATATCGCTTGTTGATTTTGGCCATACATTCGCACCGTAAAAAACGCACGTAGCAAAGGATATTCGCGAATGGAATCATTGATGGTATCCGCTATGCTTTGTGAATAAAACGTGTCGGCATGCACATATTTATAGTCATTTTCGTCTGCCCACACTACCAACAAAGCACTATCGGTCACGAATCCTTGTTTATTCTCTTTGTACAGTCTGGCATATTGCCCATATATCGTTAATTTTTGTGCCGAATCGGTCATATTTATGTTACCCAACATTCGCCCTGTTTCTCCTTTTTTATCATAAAAAATAGTGTCGGCAGTCATAGTTCGCCCATCTTTATGCACAATGAGCGAGCGGTCTAAGAGCATTGCTTTTTCGGTTTGCATATTATACCAACCATTGCGAGAGTAGATCGTCACGGTCGTATCGGCATGGATGATGGTTGAATCTTTTAACTGAGCGATACGGGTATGCGTGTTGTACCAAAGAGTGTCTGTTTGCAAGTTCATTCGGTTGTTATGCAACTGCACATCTTGCTTAAAAACGGCTTGATATGTGGGCGGATAATACTGTCCCGAATAGGAAACCAAGGTATCTTCGGGCGTATAAATTCTCCCTTTATTGTAGTAATACGCTAAATTGCGAGTGCGGTCATAATCCAACGTATCAGTCAATAAAATCGTATTACGGTGTACTAATTTAACCCGTTTGCGGAAGCGTGCACGTTTGAGATTTCCATCATAATAAAGCACATCACCAAAACCCGAAAGCGTATCTCCTTGCTGAAAACGGACATGGCTAAAAGCGTGTAAGGAGTTGGTGGAAGAATAAAAATACGCCGAATCGCAATACATCATAGCGGCATCGTGCCGAAAACAAACATGCCCCGTCAGAATCTGTGCATCAGGGAAACGAGCATTGTCAAAGTACAGACGGTCAGAATGGACTAAATAGACAAGCGTTTTTTTACCTGTTTTTTCCGCACTATACAAAGGGAATGCAACAAGCAAAGCACACAAAAAAGGAAAAATGTGTTTTATAATCCCCAACCTGGATATTGAAATTCGCATCCTGTCCATGATGGCTCTATATGTACATATATTTCTTTTTGTTTTTGAATAATCCATTTTTCTATCAATTCTTCGGATAGTTGATTTTCCAACATTTGTTTTATCACCTGAAAATCATGCTCCAAGTCGGCTTTGTGAGCGGGAACTTGACTTTTTAGTTTCACGATAGCACACACTTCCTTGTTCTTGGTCTCGTCAATCATCGTGAAAGGTTTGCTTATCTCACCCACTTTGAGCGAATAAATCTGCTTTGCTACTTCGGAAGGCAGGTCTTTGTACTCAAACTTGGTTGAATTGGTGTTGAGATTGATCATATTACCCGCATTTTTGGACGTATTTTTGTCTTGCGAAAAGAACACGACAGCCTCTTCAAAAGTCCCTTTACCATCAATAATGGTGTCGCGAATGCTTTCTAACTGTTCAAGGGCTTTTGTCCTATCGTCAGACGAAATACGCGGTTTGAGCAGGATATGACGGCAGTTTATTCGATCGCCTTTTTTTTCAATCAACTGAATAATATGGTAGCCGTACTCCGTTTCGACTATTTTAGAGACGCGTCTGGGGTCATTGAGATTAAAAGCCACATCGGCAAACTCCGACACCAACTGCCCTCGTCCCACAAAGCCCAATTCCCCACCCCGCTTGGCACTTTCGGTATCTTCGGAATACAAACGTGCCAACATCGCAAAATCGGCTTGCCCACTATTCACACGCTCCGTAAATTCGCGTAATTGGCGTTTGATACGTTCTTTTTCGCTCTCAGGCACGGGGGGCACAAAACTCAAAATCTGCACCTCCACCTGAATGGGAATAGTCGGCAAAGAGTCTTGCGGAATGGTTTTATAGTACCGTTCTATTTCAGCGGGCGTTGGTTTGATATTTTCGGTGAGCTTGGAACGCATTTGCTGAATCACCATCTGATTCGTAACTTGCTCCACCATCTCTTCGCGTATCTGTGAAGCGGGTTTGCGAAAATACTCTTCCAACTTTTCTTTACTACCGATTTGCGAGATATAGTAGTTCATTCGCATATCTACTTGGTGGTTCACCGTCAATTCGTTGGCATAAATGGAATCCAATTCCGCTTGGTGCAAAAAGAGACGTTGAATCGCTATTTGTTCAGGGATAACGCAATAGGGGTCGCCTGGCACTTGCACTCCCTCGTACTGCATACGCAGCCGTTCTTCTTCCACTTCCGAGAGCAAAATGGCTTCATCACCAACCACCCATATCACTTGGTCAATGATGTTCGTTTCTTGTGCTTTGGCAAAAATAGCAAGCAGGAAAAAAGACAGAATCAGTAGTTGTTTTCGCATATTTTCATTTTTTTACTTTACCACGTTTGACGGCATTTTCATATATTTTGTGCTTTTCGGTTGCAATAAAATGCACTTTCCGTTGGTCTAAAATAACTTTTTTTATTTCTTCTTGTGCATAATTTATAGGCATCTCGGCTCCTTGACGATAAAAGTCTTTGGCTTTGAGGATATACACATATATACTATCGCTTTGTTCATAGTACATATTTTGTGCCATTTGATTTTGCCAAACCTTATCTTTTAGAGGCACACTAACCATCAATTGGCTCGTCGTTCGCCATTCATCAAAGAATAACTCATACCCTTTGGCGTATTTATAGGCATATTTTTCAATTTGCTCCAAATTATCTCCTTTCAGTTCTTTCACATCTTTTCGCAACGAATTCAAGTTGGGAGCATCAATCGGAACAATCAACAAAAGCCCTTTCATAATGGATTCTGAAAGGATAAAATGCTCTTTATGTTGTTCGTAAAATTGTTGTATGCTGATTTCGTCCACTTGTTTCGACATCCGTTTTTCAATCAGTTTTTGCTCGTATGCGTGCGTGTACAAACTGCGACGATATTTTTCAACCTGGTCTTCAATCTCTTGGTTTTTGTCGTAAGCAAGATCGTAAATTAAAATTTCCGTTGCCCATTTTTCAATGTAATCCTCCAATAACTTGGCACTATCCTCTGAATTGGCCGCAAGAGCCGTCAGTTCTCGCACTTCATTTTCATAAAGATATTGCCCATTCGCCTCTGCAACCGCACTGCTTGGGCGTTTTTTCCAATCAGTAGAATTACACGCCACCAAGGTCATTAAAAAGACAAAAAAAATGTATAGATGTTTCTTCATTTTGGCATTCATTACTTCGTGCGAAGGTATAAAAAAACACAATAAAAAACAAACGAAAAATATGATTATTAACGTGGTATCCAAAGAAAATAGAAACCGACTAACTTTATTGAGACATCAGATTACATTTTGCTACTTGATTGGGAAGTTAAAAAATCATTTTTGAACCCGACTACCCAACCCTGCGGCACAATGACAAAAATAGCATCGCATTTTTCCTAAAAAAAATAACTCTCATTTCATCTAAATACGCCACTTTGTACACAAAATGTATAAACCTTTACGACAAAACTTTCTTTGTATTATAAATAATTTAGTGTACTTTTGTGCCGTATCGTTGGAAGATTTTTGAGTATTTTTTGTAAAAAAAGAAAAAGATATGAAAAAACACATACTTATTATAGGTGGAATACTGCTAACGTTTTTTGGAGCCACGCAAGTCGTATTTTGTTATAACGAAAGTATTGATGATGTGTACTATAATCCTCGTTTTGAACAAGATACAGAATTTAGTTTTAAATCGGCTAAAACCGACCGAAAAAAACAAGCAAAAGAAATCGTCTTCGTGGAAGATACAACCCAAACACGCACGGATACGATTAAAACAATTATAAAATAAACGACTATGGCAAAAGGAAAATATATATTGATGATGACATTCGCTTTATTTTTTGCGAATCGTTTTGTTGCACAAGACCTGCAAATCTGGAACGAACGAGATATTGACGGCACGGCACGCTATGTTGGACTTTCTGGGGCAATGACGGCTGTGGGAGGCGACCCAACGGCTGTGAATGATAATCCTGCGGGCTTGGGACTGTATCGCCGTTCCGAATTTTTATGTTCGTTTT
>JAEEGL014601833.1_pt1 | contig 15376 bp, 9 predicted proteins | sample 9134231 | NCBI WGS metagenome assembly JAEEGL01 (sample SAMN16246548, study PRJNA631951) | gut metagenome | biome: gut microbiome; feature: rumen; material: fiber-attached | host: Bos | place: Iran: Karaj | collected 2018-10 | reverse complement strand
AAGGGTGAAGTAGGCGCAGTTGGTGAAGCCGTGGAAGGGCATCATGGCCGCCACGATCCAGAGGATGCTGGTGGCCAGGCCGCGCACCCCGTCGCTCACCTCGTAGACCTGGGGGATGAAGGGGGCCGCCAGGGCCATGAGACCGCCCACCACGAAGCAGGCGGCGACAGAGCAGAAGATCAGCTTCGTGTCCTCCTCCTTGGCCTTGTCCAGCTCGCCCGCGCCCAGGCGGTGGCCCACGATGATGGATATGGCGTTGCCGAAGGCGAAGATGGCGCAGAAGAAGAGATTGGAGATGGTGGAGGCGATATTGTTGGCGGAAACAGCCTCCAGCCCGCGGGTGGAATAGCACTGAGTCAGCGTGGTCATGCCCACGGACCAGAGCACCTCGTTGAGCATGAGAGGCATGGCCTTGCGGGCGATGCGGCTGACCAGCTCCTTCGGGATGCGCATGCTGCGGTAGAGCCCCACTACGAAGGGGGCCCTCTCCTTATGCCGATGAGTCCAGATCACGAGGATCAGACACTCCGTGATCCGGGCGATCAGCGTGGCGATGGCCGCGCCGACGACGCCGAGAGCGGGCATGCCCAGTTTGCCGAAGATCAGCACGTAGTTCAGACAGAAATTTACCACCACGGCGGCGACGCCCGCCTTCATGGGCAGCATGGTCTCGCCCGTTTCCTTCAGAGTGCTGGCATAGCACTGGGAGAGGGTGAAGGGAATGAGGCCGAAGAGCATCACGATCATATAGCTCTTGCCGCTTTCCAGAGCCAGGGCCAGGTCCAGCGCCTCCTCACCCTGGTGGATGAAGAGCTGCACGAGCTGGCCGCCGCAGAAGGCGTAGAGCAGCACGAAGATCACCGCCAGCCCGCCGCCCAGCAGCAGCTTGAAGCGGAAGGTGTGCCGCACGCCCTCCATATCTCCCTTGCCCTTGTACTGGGCGGAGAAAATGCCCGCGCCGGAAAGCCCGCCGAAGACGCAGAGGTTGAAGATGAAAAGAAGCTGGTTCACGATGGCGACGCCGCTCATCAGTTCCGTTCCCAACCGGCCCACCATCACGTTGTCCAGCAGGTTGACGAAGTTTGTAATGACGTTCTGGATCAGAATGGGGACCGTGATGCGCCGGACCTTCTGATAAAACTCCCGATCCCCGATGAATTTCTCTCTAAACATAGCTGCCTCCCGTTTTTCTACACAATTAAAAAGATTATATACCTGTATCGGTAAAAAGGCAAGGGGAAAGGCGGGGCGGGTAAATGCTTTTGAAAAGGCTTGTGTTTTATGGCCCCTTGTGCTAAACTGAATATAACGGTACAGAAAAAACACGTTGTGTCCCACGTGTGGCAAAACAAAACGGATGAAACAGGAGGAACGACGATGAAAAACTATGCAAAACGCTTCGTGCTGCTGCTGGCGCTGCTGCTCTGCGCGGCCCTGCTGGGCGGCGCGGCCCTTGCGGACGAGGAAACGCCTCGCAGCGGCGCGTTCTACAACGGCGTTGAATGGGCGCTTGACGACGCCGGGACCCTGACCTTTACCGGCACGGGCGAAATCCCCTACTCCGCCGGCAGTACCTGGAAGGCCCTGCGCGACGAGATCAAAAAGGCCGTATTCAGCGAGGGGCTGACGAGCATCGGCTCCGATACGCTGGTAGAGTGCCATAATCTGGAAACCGTGGAGCTGCCCTCCACGCTCACCGCCTTCAACTACCTGGCCCTGCGGGACACGCCCGCCCTGCAGGAGGTCAACGTGGCCCCCGGCTGCGAAAAATACTTCTCCCACGAGGGCGTGCTCTACGAGAACAGGTACGACGGCAAGGTCTGGCTTATGTATTACCCCGCGGGCAAGGCGGGGGCCTACGCCGTGCCGGATAACGTGGATTGGATCTCCGGCTCGTTTCAGGACAACACGAACCTGACGGAGATCACCCTTCCCGCGTCGCTGGGCGGGGACCGGGGCTGGGTGAGCGAATACGGCTCGGCCCGTTTCTCCGGCTGCACCGCCTTGAAAAAGATCACGATTTCCGAGGGCGCGACGAAGCTCGGCAAGCTCGCGGAAAACTGCCCGGCGCTGGAATCCATCGTCCTTCCTTTTAGCTTGACCGGCTTTTCCGCGGATATCGCCGCCGACTGCCCTGCGCTGAAAGAAGTCACCTTTGCCGGCGCGCCCCTCTCCGCTCCGATCAGCGGGCCGACGTATTTTGACGCGGCGGCGGAGGGCTTCACCCTGCGCGTGCCCAACGCCTGGCTGGAGCTCTGGCAGGAAAGCGCCTGGAACAAATACCCCATTGAGGGCTACGAGCTGCCCCGCGTGAAGCTGCAGGAGGGCACCTGGGGCGACGGCGACGAGAACAGCGCCCTGCTGACCTGGGAGTATTTCAACGACGGCAGCCTAGTCTTTTCCGGCAGCGGCGCCATGAAATCCGCCTTCGTTACCTCCAACCGCGGCTGGCATCCGTTTGCCGCCAGTATCCTGGAGGTCACCCTCGGCGAGGGGATCACCAACGTGGGAGACTACTGCTTCTCCGAGTGCAGCCGCCTGAGAAGGGTCCATCTGCCGGAGAGCCTCACGGCGGTGGGGGAGAAGGCCTTCTACAAATGCGGGAATCTGCGGGAGGTCCTGCTGCCCGACGCCGTGACAAGCATCGGGAGAGACGCTTTCTATATGTGCTACAAGCTGGAGACTCTGCGCCTGGGCTATCAGATCGACAAGTTCCCCAGCTATTATACCGATTGGTTCCCTGCCCCGGAGAATGCGCCAAATCTCACTCTCGTGGGTTATGAGCACAGCCGCGCCCAGCTCTTCGCCGAGAAATATGGCTACGGCTGGCGCTCCGAGGGCCCCTGCCCCATCGAGGAGGTCCGTGTGACGACGGAGGAGGAGCTGCTGGCCGCCCTGGGCAGCCACCGGCGCATCCTTGTGGCCGACGGCGTTTATCTCTTCCCGAGCGCGGTGCAGCTCGATAAGTATCTGGAGCTGAGCCTCGTCGCGGAGCATCCCGGCAAGGCGGAGCTCCTCTGCGAGAGCGGCTATTCGGTCGTGGTCAGCGCCGGTATGTACAATTTCAGCAACGAGGTCAACTACGTGTGCGGCTGGATCGGGCTGGAGGGCCTGATCCTGGGCCATACGGTCACGCCCACGACGGTCGGCGGCTGCGGCGGCGGCGGGGCCCACGTGGTCCAGGGCACCACCGTCAGGGAGCTGAGCATAAAGAACTGCGACCTCTGGGGCTGCGGCGTCATAGCCGTCTACCTCAGCGACTGCACGGGCGTTACGGTGGAGGACAGCATCCTCCGCGATTGCACGGAGCGGGCCGTGAGCGCCTACAACAGTGAGCTGAGCGTGAAGAGCTGCGTGATCAGCGGCAACGACTACCGCTGGCTCAACAGCAGCAAGGGCTGCGTCTCCCTTTCCGGAGAGGGGACGACCTCTTTCACCGACTGCCTCTTCATCAACAACCACAACAAGGTCTTCCTGGAGAACGGCACCGCCGCCTCCGAGGAGGAGATCTTCGTCAACTGCACGTATTTCGACAACCTCTGGCAGGAGGGCGTGACGCAGAACAAGAACTACGGCGTCTGCCTGGGCGGCGTGACCTGGCAGCTCCGGCTCGCCTCCCCCGGCAAGTTCCGCCTGATTCTGGGCGAGGATATCCTGGCTGAGGACGGGAGCCTCATCGCGCATAGCGCGGAGGGCGAGATCCCGAGCTACAGCGAGTATTCTCTGCCCTGGAAGAAGTGGCTGAACCAGCTCGTGAGCGATGTGCCCGGCGACGTGAACGGCGACGGGGCCGTGGACACGGCCGACGCGGCGGCGATCTTTGGCTATGCCTCCGGCGCGGCCGCTGAGATCGACGAAACTGCCGCAGACGTGAACGGCGACGGGAAGATCAATAACCGCGATGCGCTCCTGCTCTTCCGCAGGGCAGCCGGCGCGGCGTGACCGCCTCCGCCTGCAATATCAGCGAGGCAAAAACGAAGGGAGAGAGTAACGTGACTCGATATGGCAAAACGCTGCTCCTGCTGGCGGCGCTGCTGCTCTGCGCCGCCCTGCTGGGGGCGAACGCTTTCGCGGCGGAGCCCGTGGCCGAGGGAAGCTGCGGCGACGCGGCAACCTGGACGCTGGACGGCGACGGGGTTTTGACCATCAGCGGCACGGGCCAGCTGAAAACCTGGAGCAGCAGCTCCGCCGCCCCCTGGAAGGACCATCTGGAGGCGATCCGGACCCTCGTGGTGGAGGAAGGCATCACGAAGCTCAACAGGCGCAGCTTTTCCGACCTTCCGAATCTGGAAACGGCCGCGCTTCCCTCGAGCCTGACGAGCATGGACGAGCAGACCTTCTTCTCCTGCCCCGGCCTGCGCGCCATCAACGTGGCGGAGGGCTGCGCGAATTACGCCTCGCGGGACGGCGTGCTTTTCAAACTCGTCAGAAGCGGCAGCAGCTGGATGCTTTCGCTGTTTCGTTATCCTTACGGCCGTGAGGGCGCCTATACGGTGACGGAGGAAGTGGGGCGCGTGGAGGCCAATGCCATCCAGAACTGTGAAGGGCTGACGGAGCTGACCATCGCTTCCCCCAGGACCAGCTTGAACAGCGTATGCGTCAGCGGATGCCCGGCGTTGAAAAAAATCGCCTACGGGGACGAGGTACAGTACGCCAGCTTGTACTTCCGCGACTGCCCGGCGCTGGAGTCGGCCACGATGCCCTGGATGCTGCTGGGCGTGAACAGCACCGCCTTTCAGCAGACGCCTTCCGTGAAGGAAGCCTTTTTCCGCAACGTGCCGCCCCCCAACGTGAGCGACAGCGCAATTCCCACCGTCTTTGCGGGCGGGAAGGACGTGGTGCTGCGCGTGCCGATGGAGCATCTGGAGGCGTGGCAGGCCACCGCCTGGGCCGAAGCCTATACCGTGGAGGGCTACGACCTGCCCCCGGAGACGGCGCTCAGCGGCACCTGGGGCGACGGGACCGAGCAGAGCGCCCTGCTGAGCTGGACCGTGACGACGGACGGGAGCATGACCGTTTCCGGCGAGGGCCCCATGAAGGGCGGCTTCGGCAGGGTCGGCTGGGCAAGCGTGGCCCCCTTTGTGAGGAAGCTGACGATCGAAGAGGGCGTGACCACCGTGGGCAACCGCTGCTTTGAGAAATTCACCGCGCTGAAAGAGATCAGCCTGCCCGAGACCGTGACGGAGCTGCTTTACGGCGCGTTTCAGAACTGCACGGCGCTGAACGAGGTCGAGCTGCCAAACGGCGTGAAGACGCTGGCGGGCCTCAGCTTTTCGGGCTGCACGGCGCTGCAGCGCATCCGCATCGGCTACAGGACGAAGGAACTGGAAAACGGCTGCCTGCCCACGGCGGCGGAGGCCCCGGAAATGACCGTCGAGGTCTGGGAGCGCAGCCGCGCCCAGCTTTATGCGATCGAAAACGAGCTCCCCTGTCTCTCCCTCGGCGCGAGCCCTGTGAAGGAGATCCGCGTGACGACTTCCGACGAGCTGCTGAGCGCCCTGGGCGACAATCCGCTGGACCGTGACGCCGTGCTGGAGGACCATACCCGCATCGTGCTGGCCGACGGGGAGTATCACGTCCCGGAGAATATCCGCCTGCGCGACTGCGTGGACGTGACGCTGGCGGCGGAGCATCCGGGCAAGGCCGAGGTCCTCGGCGGCGACGGGCTCATGCCCGTGATCTCCGCCCAGCCGCAGGTCATCGTGTCCAATAAGGGACCCGTGGCCTTCATCCGCGTGGAGGGGCTGATCCTGGGCCATGAGCAGACCTTTGAGCAGGGCGGCTGCGGCGGCGTCAGCGAGGCCTACGTGATCTACGGCGCCAAGGTCCGCGAGCTGGAGGTCGTCGGCTGCGATCTCTGGGGCTGCGGCACCGTCGCCGTCTATCTGACGAGGAGCATGGCCGTCCGGGTGGAGGACAGCCTTCTGCGTGACTGCACGCTCAACGCCGTTACGGTGGCGGACAGCGAGCTGACGGTGAAAAACTGCATCGTCAGCGGCAACGAATACACGGGCAATTATCCCACCTATCCCTGCGTGAGCGTTTCGGGGGAGACGGCGCTGCTCTTCACGGGCTGCACCTTCTTCAACAATTACAGCACCTGCCTGCTGAACGAGGCCGCGGCAGAGAGGGAAGAGGAATTCTTCAAAGACTGCGTTTTCTTCGACAACGGCTGGCAGGGCAAAACACCCGGCAGCTACGGCGTTTGCCTGGGCGGCGCGACCTGGCAGGTCGTGAAAAACGCGGGCGGCCGGAACGAGCTGGTGCTCTGGCAGGCAGTGAAGGACGAGGCCGGAAACGTCCTCCTGCCCGGCTGCGAGGCGGCGGTGCCGGAATACAGCAGCGGGTCCGCCCCCTGGAAGCGTTACGGCGTGAGCTACGTGCCCGATAAGCCCGGCGACGTGAACGGCGACGGCAAGGTGGACACCGCCGACGCGGCGGCGATCTTTGCCGCCGTTTCCGCCGGAGACGGGGCCCTGCCGCTGAAGACCGGGGATATGAACGGCGACGGGAAGATCAACAACCGCGATGCGCTGCTGCTCTTCCGCAGGGCAGCCGGCGCCGCGTGACGAAGCCCATCGAAAGGAGCGGGACATGGAGGGCGAGAGACTGCAGAAGATCCTGGCCGAAGCGGGCGTGGCCTCCCGCCGGGCGGCGGAGGAGCTGATCCGCTCCGGGCGCGTGAAGGTGAACGGAGAAACGGCGCAGCTCGGCCGGAAGGCGAACCTGGATTGGGACCTGATCGAGGTGGACGGCGTCAGCATCGAGAAGCGGGAGGAGCCCGTTTACATCATGCTCCACAAGCCCCGGGGCTACGTCTGCACCATGAAGGACGAGCGGGGCCGCAAGACCGTGGCGGAGCTGACGGCGGACTGCGGGGCCCGCGTCTATCCCGTGGGGCGGCTGGACATGAATTCCGAGGGCCTGCTCATCATGACCAACGACGGGGAGGCCGCCCAGCGGCTGGCCCACCCCTCCGGCATGGTGAATAAAACCTATCACGTGAAAGTGCGGGGTGAAGGGCTTGCTGCAAAGCTGGAGCTGCTGGAAAAACCCATGACGGTGGACGGCGTTTCCTATAAGGGCGCCCGCCTGCAGCTTTTGCAGCAGAAGGAGGACCGGGCCCTGGTGGCCATGACCCTCTCCGAGGGCAAGAACCGGGAGATCCGCAACATGTGCGGAGCCGCGGGGCTGGAGGTCCTGCGGCTGAAACGGGTCAGCGAAGGGGCGCTGCAGCTCGGAGGGCTGAAAAGCGGAAGCTGGCGCTATCTCACGGCCAAGGAGATCGCCTGGGTGAGATCGGGCGGCAAGCAGCAGGCGGCGGGGAACAGGCAGCCGGGATCGGGCTGATCTGCCGCCTGATTCCGGATTCCCAATGCCTGTTTTGCAAGTTTTTGCGCGCTAAATTGCATAACGCCCTTGAAAAAGGCCGGACAATGATGTACAATACCATCACTGTCCGGCCTTTCGGCCGGGGAAAGGGTGCGCCTGCGGGCGCAGTCGAAAAAAATGGAAAAAGATATTTTATCATCGATCGAAGAAAAACGGGCAGGCTTTTCCAAGGGCCAGGTCCGCATTGCGGCGTATATCGAGCAGAATTTCGACAAGGCCGCCTTTATGACCGCCGCGAGGCTGGGCAAGATCGCGGGAGTGAGTGAATCCACGGTGGTGCGCTTCGCCACGGAGCTGGGCTTCGAGGGCTATCCCGAGATGCGCCTGGCCCTGCAGGATATGATCCGCAGCCGCCTCACCAGCGTGCAGCGCATCGAGGTGGCCAAGACCGTGCTGAGCGGCAAGGACACGCTCACCGCCGTGCTGGAGGCGGACGTGGATAAGATCACCCGCACCCTCGCTGCGGTGGACCGGGCCGCCTTTGACGAGGCGGTGCAGCGCATCGTGGAAGCCCGGAACGTTTACGTGCTGGGCACGCGGACCTGCGCCCCCCTGGCGGCTTTTCTCGCCTTTTACCTCAACATGCTCATGCCCAACGTGAAGCTGGTGCAGCAGAACTGCGCCTCCGAGCTGCTGGAACAGATCTTCCACATCGGGCCCGGCGACGTGCTGATCGGCCTGAGCTTCCCCCGCTATTCCACCCGCACCGTGAAGGCCGTGCGCTATGCCCGGGACATGGGCGCCTCGGTGATCGCGGTGACGGACGCTGAGACCTCCCCGCTGGCGAAGGCGGCGGAGCTCTGCCTCTTCGCCAAGAGCGACATGGTCTCCTTCGTGGATTCGCTGGTGGCGCCTCTGAGCCTGCTCAACGCCCTGCTGGTGGCGGTGGGCAGCCGCACGCGGGAGGACGTGTCCGAGACCTTTGCGGAGCTGGAGCGGGTCTGGGACGAATACGGCGTGTACGAGAAAAATGAAGGCTGAGGTCCTCGTGATCGGCGGCGGGGCCGCCGGGCTCATGGCCGCGATCACGGCGGCGGAGCAGGGGGCCGACGTGCTGCTCATAGAGCGCAACGAGCGCCTGGGCGTGAAGCTGCGCATCACGGGCAAGGGCCGCTGCAACGTCTGCAACGACTGTGAGGCCGCCCGGGTGATGGCCAGCGTGACCCGGGGCGGCAAATTCCTCTTCAGCGCCCTGCGGGCCTTCTCCCCGGCGGACTGCATGGCCTTCTTCGAGGGGCTGGGCGTGCCGCTGAAAACGGAGCGGGGCGGCCGGGTCTTTCCCCTGTCCGACAAGGCGGGGGACGTGGCGGACGCTTTGGAGCGCCGCTGCCGGGAGCTGGGCGTGCGCCGCCTGCGGGGCCGGGCCCGGCAGGTCCTTGTGGAAAACGGCGCCGTCTCCGGGGTGAGGACCGGGGAGGGCGTGATCGACTGCGGCCGCGTCATCCTGGCCACGGGGGGCCTCAGCTACCCCAAAACCGGCTCCACCGGAGACGGATACGCCATGGCCCGGGCCCTGGGCCACACGATCGTGGAGCCCGTGGCCTCCCTGGTGGGGCTGGAATCGCCGGACGATTTCTGCCGGAGCATGCAGGGCCTCAGCCTGAAAAACGTGCGCCTTACCCTGACGGGCGAGGCGGGAGGAAAGCTCTGGGCCGAGCAGGGGGAGATGCAGTTCACCCACTTCGGCCTTTCCGGGCCGCTGGTGCTTTCCGCCAGCGCCCACATGGGCCGTGAGGACCGCTATCTCGTGCATCTGGACCTCAAGCCTGCCCTGGACGAGAAAACGCTGGACGCCCGCATTCTGCGGGACTTTGCGGAGGCGAAGAACAAGGATTTCGGCAACGCCCTGGGCGGCCTGGCCCCGCGCCTTCTGATCCCCGTGCTGGTGGAGCGCTCCGGCATCGACGGGCACGGCAAGGTGAACGCCGTCACGAAGGAGCAGCGGCAGGGCCTCGTCCGGCTGATGAAGGATTTTACGGTGCGCATTGCGGGCAAGCGGCCCGTGGAAGAGGCCATCGTCACCTCCGGCGGCGTCGCCACCGGGGAGGTGAAGCCCGCCACCATGGAATCAAAGCTGGTGAGCGGCCTCTATTTCGCCGGTGAGCTGCTGGATCTGGACGCCTACACCGGCGGCTTCAACCTGCAGATCGCCTGGTCCACCGGCCGGGCCGCGGGCCTCGCCGCGGCGGCGCTCTCGTGAGCGTAAACTCGCCTCGACAGGTGAAACGAGTTCAGAGTGATGCGGCTTCACCGGTACGAAAGAGCGAAACAAAGCGGTGTTTGAGGAGAAAACTATGATTTTTATGACATAACCGTAGATGATAAAAAATTGATTGATATAGCATTATCAAGGCTTGATAGTTATTTCGATGATAAAAAGTATAATCATACGGTAGCAGCCGCAATAAAGTGTAAAAACGGCAACATATATTCAGGCATGAATTGTGACGGGATACATGGTTCCTGTGCAGAATATATCACTATGGGGATGGCGATTTCCGCGGGAGAACGTGAGTTTGACACGATTGTTGCGGTGCATAAGGATTTCCCTAATCAAGTTATTGCGCCTTGCGGAAATTGCAGACAGATGCTGGTTGAGTATTGTTCGGATATTAAGGTCATTCTGAATGACGATAATAACAATTTGGTGAAAGTTGGGATCAAAGATCTGATACCGTTTGCGTGTCCATCATAATGGAAGCATCCTATTTGTCCAATCAAAACAACATGATTTGTTTGAGCTTATCTGCAAGCGCTCTATCTGTGTTTGTGTAGATTATCTCTCGTCTAAGACGGGGACTTCCCAATGCCTTCTATAATAGGGACGTCTAAAAATTCAGCCAGTGCTCAAATAGGACAGAATGGGTAGACAAGCACCCATCCTTCCCCCAGCGGGGGAAGGTGGCTTTCGCCGTCCCCCGCAAGGCGAAAGACAGATGAGGGAGAGCTTACAGGTCGGAAGTCCGCCCTTGTAAGGCACCCTAGGCATAGTCCGGCTTTCTCCCTCGCCTGCCGCCTGCGGGCGGCACCCTCCCCCGCTGGGGGAGGGAAAGGACGCCTTTTTGAAGTTGGCTGTCAATCAGCGTTTACCTGAGCCTTGAGTCCTATGTCCTGAGTCCTGAGTACAAAGTACTATTGCCTAATGCCTGTAAAGGAGAACGATATGGATAAAATCAGTATTGCCATCGACGGGCCCGGCGGGGCCGGAAAGAGCACCTTCGCCAAGCGTATGGCGGAGCGCTTTGGATTTTTATACGTAGATACGGGCGCCATTTACCGCACCGTGGGCCTGCGGGCCCTGCGGGAAGGCGTCGAGCCCGGGGACGCAGCCGCCGTCGTGCCCCTGCTGGACAAGATGGAGATCGTGCTGCGGCATGACGAAACGGGCCTGCAGCGCATGCTGCTGGACGGGGAGGACGTGACGGACGCCATCCGCGCCCCGGAGGTCTCCATGGCCGCCTCGGCGGTCTCGGCGCTGCCCCAGGTCCGCGCCTTCCTGCTGGATATGCAGCGGGACCTGGCCCGGAAGCAGAGCGTGGTGATGGACGGGCGGGACATCGGCACCGTCGTGCTGCCCGACGCGGAGGTGAAGATCTATCTCACCGCCTCTCTGGAGGAGCGCTCCCGCCGCCGCCTGCTGGAGCTGCAGGCCAAGGGCGTGGAGACCACGATGGAAGAGGTCATGCGGGATATGGCCCAGCGGGACAAGAACGATATGGAGCGCGCCGAGGCGCCGCTCCGCCGGGCGGAGGACGCCGTTCTGGTGGATTCCACCGAACTGGATATCGAACAGACCGCCGCCGCCATCGAGGCCATCATCCTCAAGCGTATGGAGGAGGACGACGGGACGTGCGGCTGATCCTTGCCGAGAGCGCAGGCTTTTGCTACGGGGTGCGGCGGGCCATCGCCATCGCGGAGCGGGAGGCCGCTCAGGGCCCCTGCTTCACCCTGGGGCCGCTGATCCACAATGCCCGGGAGGTCGGGCGGCTGGAAAAGCTGGGCATCCGCACCGTGTCGGCCCCGGAGGAAGCGCCCCCGGGGAGCACCGTGATCCTCCGCTCCCACGGTACGCCGCGGGAGGACGTGGCGGCTCTGGAAAAGCGGGGCTGCCGGGTGGTGGACGCCACCTGCCCCAACGTGGCGCGCATCCACGGGCTCGTCCGGGAAGCGGAGGCGGAAGGGCGGCTCCCCGTGGTGATCGGGGAGCGGGAGCACCCCGAGGTACGGGGCATCTGCGGCCAGGTGGAACGCTGTGTTGTGCTGCAGGATCCGGCGGAAACCGATGCTTGGACCAAAAAAAGAGAAATTCTGCCAGATATGCCCATAACCGTCGTGCATCAAACCACTTTAATCGAAAAAAATGCAAAAAAATGCGATGAAATCCTAAAAAAAGAGTATACAAATCTCAAATTATTTGATACAATATGTGGAGCCACATCCAAACGCCAAATGGAAGCCGTTCAACTGGCGGACCGGTGCGAGCTCATGGTCGTGATCGGAGACCGGAGCAGCGCCAACACCGCGCGTCTGGCGCGGCTGTGCGCTGAACACTGCGGACGGGTGCTTGCCGTCCAATCCGCCGGGGAGCTGCGGCTTCCCGATCTGACGGATGTGCATTTGATCGGCGTTACAGCGGGAGCTTCCGCACCCGCTTGGATAATTAAGGAGGTTTGCAACAAAATGACCGAAGAAATCAAGAGCATGGACCCCATTGAGACCGCTGTGGAGGCTGCCGCGGAGGCTGCCGCCGAGGTCGTCGAGGAGGCTGCCCCCCAGGCCGTGGAGGCCGTTCAGGAGGCTGCCGCCGAAGCTGTCCCCGAAGAGGAATCCTTTGACGAGATGCTGGAGAAGAGCATCAAGACTTTACATACAGGAGAGAAGGTAAGCGGCATCGTTCAGTCCATCGGCGCCACGGAAGTGACCGTTGATCTCGGTACCAAGCACTCGGGATACATTCCCATGTCCGAGCTCACGGATGATCCGGAGCTGAAGCCCGAGGATATCGTGCAGGTCGGCGCGGAGATCGAGACTTACGTGATGCGCGTCAACGACGTGGAGGGCACCGTGATGCTCTCCAAGAAGAGACTGGACACCGTGAAGAACTGGGAGTTCATCGAGAACGCCAAGGAAGAGAAGACCGTCGTGGAAGGCCTCATCACGGAGGAGAACAAGGGCGGCGTCGTGGCCAACGTGAAGGGCATCCGCGTGTTCATCCCCGCTTCTCAGACCGGTCTGCCGAAGGAAAGCCCCATGACCCCCCTGGTGAAGACGCGTCAGCAGATGCGCATCACCGAGGTCAACCATGCCCGCCGCAGAGTCGTCGGCTCCATCCGCGCCGTGCAGTATGAGGCCCGCAAGGCCGCTGCGGAGGCCACCTGGGCCGAAATCGAGGTCGGCAAGAAGTATCTGGGCACCGTCAAGTCCCTCACCTCTTACGGCGCCTTTGTGGACATCGGCGGGGTGGACGGCATGGTTCACGTTTCCGAGCTGAGCTGGAAGCGCATCCGCAACCCGCAGGAGGTCGTCAAGGTCGGCGATCAGATCGAGGTTTACGTCATCAGCTTCGACAAGGAGGCCAAGAAGATCTCCCTGGGCTACAAGCTGGCCAGCGAGAATCCCTGGACCCTGTTCACCGAGCGCTATGCCGAGGGCAGCGAGCTGGACGTGAAGGTCGTCAAGCTCATGAGCTTCGGCGCCTTTGCCGAGATCCTCCCCGGGGTGGACGGCCTGATCCACGTGTCTCAGATCACCCGCGAGCGCCGCATCGGCAAGCCCGATGAGGTCCTCAGCGAGGGCCAGATCGTCCGCGTGAAGATCACCAAGATCTCCGAGGACAGAAAGATCTCCCTGAGCATGACCGCCGTGGAGCAGCCCGCTCCCGCCCCCGCCGCTGCGGAGGACGAGGCGGAGGAGCTGGTGTATTCCACCGACGCGCCTGCCGCTGAGGCTCCTGCCGAGGAGTAAGCATTCCCTGAAACCGATCCGTAGGACGGGGGGCGACCCCCGTCTTACGTTTTTTGAAAGCTATGGGCGCCTGCGGCACGTTTGCAGTTGTGAGCGATCACGCCCGCGCAGCGGGCTCATAACGGCAAACTGTAAACTGCCCTCACGCCCCGGGGGCGTGAGTGGTGAGTCCCTCCATGAAGCCGTTGAGGGCGGTGGACTGCACGTCCCCGGCGATCACGGCGCCGTCGCAGACCAGCAGATCCGCCACCACCGCCTCGCCGCCGGGATAGTTTTGCAGGCGGAAGGTGTAGCGCGTGGCTCCGCGCCCGGCGAAGCGTTCCAGCTCGAAGCCCTGCTCCTTCTGCAGACGGGCGTATTCGGCGTAGACGCCGGCGAACTCCCGGGGGATCACCAGCTCCTGCACCTCCAGGGGCTGCGCTTCCGGCTGCCAGCCCAGGCTCTGCAGATAGGCCGCCGCCTCCTCCGGCGAGCGGACGGCGGGCCTTTCCGCTCCCTCGGCCCGCAGGGTCGAGAGCAGGAGCACCAGCAGCAGCGCCGCGGCCAGAAGGCCGATCAAGGCTGCCAGCAGCTTTTTCTTATTCAGTTTCGCAGTGAAAACAAACATGTTCCGCACCTCCGGGTGGGCGCTGTGCGCCCGACGTGGCCGGCAAAAACCGGCATCTGCTTCACTCTATGCGCGGGCGGAGCGGAGTATGCCATTTTACAGTTTTCAGTTTACCGTTATGAGCGTGCCGGGGCACGCGTTATGGAGCGCTTCGCGCTCGCTTTTTCCGAACGCGGCGCAGCCGCTTATAACGCGCCGCAGGCACTCATAACTCGCAAGGAGTGGCGTCATGCTTATGCGTCTGGATAAGTTCATCGCCGCGGCGGAGCCCCTGTCCCGCGCAGAGGTGAAGCAGCTTCTGCGGCAGGGCCTCGTCGCGGTGGACGGGGCCGTCGTCACCCAGGGCGAAACGAAGCTGGACCCGGAGACTGCCCGCGTCTGTCTGGACGGGCGGGACCTGGTCTGGGCCGCCCACCATTATTACATGATGAACAAGCCCGCAGGCGTCCTTTCCGCCACGGAAGACGGGGCGGGGAAAACGGTGCTGGACCTGATGGGCGAGGCGGAGCGCCGCTTCGGCCTCTTCCCGGCGGGCCGGCTGGATAAGGACGCGGAGGGCCTTCTGATCCTTACGGACGACGGGGATTTCTGCCACCGGCTCATTTCCCCGAAAAGCGGCGTGGAAAAGACTTATTACGCGGAAACGGCCGCGCCCGTGCCCGCCGCGGCCCCGGCGGCCTTCGCAGCCGGCCTGACCCTGGGGGACGGGACCCGCTGCCTCCCGGCGAAGCTGGAGCTTTTCGGGGAGGGGGAGTGCCGCGCCGTCGTGAAGGTGACGGAGGGGAAGTACCACCAGGTCAAACGGATGCTGGCGGCGGTGGGCAGCCCCGTGACCTATCTCAAACGCACGGCGGAAGGCGGCCTCAGGCTGGACGAAAGCCTGCCTCCGGGCGCCTGGCGCCCCCTCAGCCCGGCGGAAAGAGAGGCGGTTTTTTGTAAGATTAGGGCATAATTCACAAAGACTTTTGATTAGCTTTGTTGGGAAAGTAAATATACATTTTCGAAAATATGTGTTATAGTATAACCGTGCATTCGCATAGTTCACCAACCCAAGAGAGGAAAGCGGTCCCTTCCGGCGATCGCATGAAGAAACAAATAATTTGGAGGTTCTGAAAACATGTCAAGTGTCACCCTGAAAGGCATTTACAAGAAGTATGCCGGCGGCGTTACGGCCGTGTCCGATTTCAACCTGGACATCGAAGACAAGGAATTTATCATTCTGGTTGGTCCTTCCGGCTGCGGTAAGTCCACCACCCTGCGTATGATCGCCGGTCTGGAAGAGATCACTCTGGGCGAGCTTTACATCGACGGCAAGCTGGTCAACGACGTGGCGCCCAAAGAGCGCGATATCGCCATGGTGTTCCAGAACTACGCCCTTTATCCCCATATGACCGTTTTCGAGAACATGGCCTT
>JAEEGL013607913.1_pt1 | contig 15376 bp, 3 predicted proteins | sample 9134231 | NCBI WGS metagenome assembly JAEEGL01 (sample SAMN16246548, study PRJNA631951) | gut metagenome | biome: gut microbiome; feature: rumen; material: fiber-attached | host: Bos | place: Iran: Karaj | collected 2018-10 | reverse complement strand
TAAGCTCGTCGGGGTTCGACTCCCCGACGGGCTACTATAATAATATAATAATGTACGCGCAAGAGGCCGGGCCTCGAGTACAATTTAGAAATTGAAATGATACGATGAAGTTCTTTATCAATAGATATCGACACAAGGCGCTCAAGAGTGTTTGCTTCATAGGACTGATCAGTCTTGTGATGCTTACCGCATGCTCTTCGGGCGGCGACAAGCCCGGCGAGGAGCCAAACCCCACGCCGACGCCGGAGCCCCCGACGGTAACAGCCATTAGCTTCAAGAGCGGCCTGGCTGATGATAAGGAGGATATTACCCGAGCTGATGGATTAGAGACCAAAGTCAACTCTTTCAAGGTCTGGTCTTATAAGAACATGTCGGTAGATGACAAAAATACGCAAACCCTCACAGATGACGTCTTTGGCGACGTGCAAACCGTGATGCCCGGCTACATCGTCAACTGGGGCGCAAACACTGCCCTGACCACCGAGACGAATACCAACGACTGGGAATATGTAGGTATGGGTCAGGACCAGACCATCAAGTACTGGGACTGGAGCGCCAAGGCATACCGCTTCTTCGGCTTTGCCCCCGCTAATGCTTCCATTACAGTAGGCGGCTCTTCCGTCAGCGGCAATATCTCGTTCACCCTTTCTGCCGATGCCTCGACAGATGCCAATATTGCTGCTACCCCCTACTTCAGTCACCTGTGGTTCAGCGACGGCAACATCACACACTACGACGGCAAGGCGTTCGCACAACCTGTGGTTCTGGAATTCCTGAAGCCCATTGCCCAGGTGCGCATCTTGTTTACCTTTGTTCCCGAGCTGACTGCCAATGGTGTTGACCGTAGTTCACTCAGCGAAATCAGCTTCAAGCCAACTAAGATTGAAGGTCAACCACAACAGGCCATTGCCAACCAAGGAACGGTAACCATCACCTATCCGCTGACTAGCACAGATATAAAGGAATCATGGAGTAGTGATGCCAGTGGTTACTTCAACGAGATAAACATTGACTACTACGAGGCAAACAACAATTATACTCCCTCCGACAATCTGGCCACCACCTACCCGAACAGTCCACAGAAGTGGTACAACGTACTGCCGAGAAGCAATCAGGGCAGTTATACCTTATCGGTCATTGTGGTGGGCGGTGAACCAAAGACCTGTGTGGTACCTGCCGAGTACATGACCTGGTCACCAGGCTACCAATATACTTACAAGTTTAAGATTACAGAAACTGGCGGTGTGACGCTCGATGCCATTCAGGTGGGAGTCAATATCTGGACGGTGATTGATACCAAGGAGCACTGGGTGTATAATTGGTGAAGTACAATAAACATTAAAGATTATAGATTAAAGATTAAAAATCAGGCATGAAAGAGATGCTACGACATATTAGAAAGGAGCTGAGTCTCATCAGACCTATAACCCTCATAGGATTTATAGGGCTAATTGGGCTTTTTGGCTGCACGAATGACAATGAGGAGAATGGAGCCACTCAGAAAAAAACGCTGACCGTTCTTCCCTACTATTCCTCATTCCTTGATGTGAACGAGATGCCTACCCGTAGTTTACCTTCCGGGTACCAGCCATTCAGCTCACTTTACCCCACAAGCACACCTAACCACATGTCTATTGCACTTATCCTGACACCCAACAAGACTTCCGTGACAGGCAATACCATTCGATATGTCAACCACAAATGGCAAGGAGCGTTAGACATTCAGAACAATGAACAATACTGGATCTACGGTTATATGCCAAGTGAGGATGCCTTAAGCGCTTCGGTAACCTCACCCAACGGAACTGGCGGTGCCGACTTCGCAAATGGTGCCATCCTGACCATCAATGGTCTGAACACCCTGACGACTGCCGATGTCTGTGTGGTGGTTGGCGTGCAGAAGACAGAACAAGAAACAAATATTCAAGACTCGGGCATCCAGTTAGGTCAATTCGCCTATCATGGAAGCGACAACAACTTTGTGTTCCTACTGCTGAAGCACCTCTACGCCGGGCTGCACTTCAAGGCCCATATTGATACGGAATATGCCAAGTTGCGTACCATCAAGGTTAAGAATATGTCACTTTCCACAGCGGAAGCAATACCCACAAAGATAAATCTGATAGTGCCCTTGACGGCCAACACGGCCGGTGCAGACCCGACAGGAACCGTTCAGTATATTGTACCCGAGGGAACGACATCAGCAATTGCCTCCACTCAACTCTTCCCCTACGAGGGCAGCGAGTCGGAGTTTCAGTTACCAGTCGAGACACCCCAGGACTTCCTGAGCTGCTTCGCCCCAGGCAAATGCAGATCGTTCATATTGACAACAACCTACGACGTATATGATAAAAAGATGAACCTGATCCGCAAGGACTGCACAGCCGTGAACCACATCAATGCTACCGACCTCTCGGGTATTGATTTGCTTAAGGCTGGCGAGATCTACACACTCGACATGAAGGTGCAGCCCACGTACCTGTACGTGCTCTCCGACCCGGATCTGGACAACCCAACGTTCGTAGTAAACTAAAAGCCTCACCCCTGCCCCCTCTACGAAGGGCGTGGGGAGAGAAAAAAGAATAGAGAAGAAAAATGAGATATATAAGTAGCATACTTAAAACAAAATGCACCGGAAGATGTCACATCCTCCCCTCTCTCTTCGCAGATGGGGCGTGGGTGAGACTTCTGCTGTTCCTCATGCTACTGCTGCCCGTTGGAGCAGTCGCACAGAATTCACAGGATCCTCAGGACAACCAGGATACCCAGGACAATAACACCACTACAAATACTCAAACTACACCTACAACTCCAACCATTACTGGAGTCAGGATTGGCGGCAGTGTGTTCGGCGGAGCACGACAGGCTGATATCAACGGACACACCTTTGTCAAGATAGGCGCCCAGAACCACGACGTCATCATCAACGCCGTATATGGCGGTAACGACATTTCAGGAACCATCGGCTATTCCACCAAACCTAACGGTGTGGACACAAACAATCACCTGAATACCACTGAATTAAATACATACAACGCCTTCGTTCGCACCGAAAAAGAGACTAATAGCAAGCACCTCTTCATCGCCCAGCTCTTTGGCGGCGGCTATGGTGACTACAACTACGCTGATACGGATACACAAGGGTTGTACAACCTAGACCTCAGCCATACAGTATGGAATCCCGAAGGTAAGCCGCAACCGACAGAAGACGACTATGGTCCAGCAACCCAACATTTAGCGAACATCACAAAGCCAAATTTAGCCAAAACCTTCGTCGATCTCCACGGCGGTACGTTCGGCTATGTCTATGGTGGTGGCGATAACGTGACGGTAACCAATAATACACAAATATGCATCAGTAATGAGAGCACCGTTTGGGACCTGAACGGAGAAGACGGGGACACGAATGAAGATCTTACTGACGACGTTCTTTCCGATAACGAGTTGATTGACATGAAAATCAACACCGTGTATTTCGACAAGAGTGGCAAATATCATTTCTCCCGGGTCTTCGGTGGTAACAACAAGGCTCCTATGGCCATCATGCCTACCTGGCATCTGGATAAAGGTAGCATTGAGAACCTCTACAGTGGCGGTAACGAGGGTGAGATGACCAGTGAGAAGGGTTTGCTCCTGGAAATCGTGTCTGATTCCCAAATCAAGGTAGAAAACGTTTATGGCGGTTGTCGTAAAGCTGACGTTCATCCGAAATTGGCGACTGACGGAAGCGATGCTCCGTTTACAACGGTGGATCTGACGGATATTGATCCTCAAACAAACGAAAGAAAGTATAAATTCCCCATTGGCTTGGCTGCCCGCGTACTTATCAGGGGTGGTGACATCAACAACGTATATGGCGGTAACGATGTGAAGGGCCGCGTATATGGCGGTAATGCCGTTGGTGTATATCACAGCATCCGTGGAAATATCTATGGTGGCGGTAACGGTTCTTACGCCTATACAGACAACTATGCTTTGAGAAATGACCTGAAATGGGGTGACTTCTGTTATAATTTGGATAACACAACCTATACGGGTCTGACTTCCGTTGCAGCCCTAAACGAAGTTCGTCCTGATGCCGAACAGGTATCTATCCGTGTGTATGGTACGGAGAATAACCAGACCATCATCGGCGGTTCTATCTACGTAGGTGGTAACAGTGCAACGCTGGCGATTGACACGGAGAAGTTGGGCAATGAACAGGCTTATCCGAACTACCCCTTGGTGGAGCTGAAGGTTGGTTCCTATGTTACTGCTACAGAGGTATTCCTCGGCAACAACGGCCGCGAGGTGGTATCCGATGACATCCTGTCGAAGTATGCACCGGATGCAGTAAAAGCAGCAAAGGGCGTGGTAGTGCGTGACCAGAATGGCCTGGCAATAGAAGATTTCAGCCAAATCGACCTGCGCCAGGATGCCCAAATGAAGAAGTACATGGAAGGTGTGGCTATGGACATCAAGCCAAAGCTGTCGTTCGATAAGATTGCCAACCAAGACCCTGCCGACTACATTGACTACACAACCAAGTTCGGTTCCCTGTACCTCGGAGGTAATGTGGGTAGTATGACCTATGAGGGTACCAACCAGATGAACTTCGATGCCAAAGTCATCATCTTTGAGAAAGTGGTAGGTGGCTGTAATGATGCCAACGTAAATGGTTGTAGCGATGCTGACGTTTCGAGTACCAATTACTATAATCATCGCTACGAGGGCGGTATCCTTGGTTCTTCCGACGAAACAAACTATACAACTAACAATGAACCGGATGGCCCCATCAAGGACCGTCTAATTCTCAACTTCGACGGTTTGGAGATTCAGCCAATGAGATGGGCTTATGATAACAATGGTAATAAGACCGAGTTGGTGTGGAATACCGTGAAGTGGAATACACATAGTGATGCTGCAGCGGAATATGAAAATGTCACTCCAAATTCAGGTGTAACTCACGACTACGAGCGTCGTCTTGACGGAGGTAATGTCTTTGGTGGTTGCCACAATAGTGGACACGTAAACGGCAACGTCGTCATCAACATCAAGCAAGACCTTGTGGTAAAGAGCGACGTGTTCGCCTCACCCAAGATGAAGATGGAAAACGAACAAGAGGTTGAAGATCTGGATGAAGATGGATATCAGCAGATAGACACGAACTCTCCTCGCAATTCCGGCGTATTACTCTACGAGCAAGGTAACGACGTAATGGGTACAGCCCTTAACGTATTTGGTGCCGGCTATGGCGAAGACTCCGAGATTTGGGGCAGCGTCACCATCAACCTCATCAAGGGTTATGCCTTACAGTTGTTCGGCGGCGGCATGAAGGGTGTTGTTGGTAGGAAGAATAGCGAAGGCAACTACGCCTATGATGCAAGATACAGCACCTACATCAACCTCTGCGGATCTACGGCAGGTTCATCGGATGGTACCGGTCTTGCCGAGGCAGAGTACCTGTACGGCGGCGGTTATGAAGGTCCCGTCTGCGGCGACACCCACGTCAACCTTGGTAACGGTCGCATCTATGATGCTATTGCCGGAGCCTGTATCGCCGATATCTACGGACATACCGAGCTGTATATCGGCGGTAACGGCGAGTACGAAACTATAGGCGAAGGAGAGCAAAGCTACAAGAAGTACATTCCCTACGGTTTCCCCTATGTTCGTGACAACGTGTATGGCGGCAATGACTTCGGTGGACGAATAGGACATGATAGTAATCCCAATAATAGAATAGGAGACTATACCGATTTCGTCAGACCACAGCGCAGGTCAAAAGTATTTGACGAAAACTTGCTTCGCTCCCAAACCTACGTGGCCTACATTCAGGGCTGCGTGGACAGCATTTTCGGCGGCAACTACGGTGAATATCACTATGCAAACGAACTCTACCGGACGAAATACACGAACGTGAACGGCGACCCTCTAGGTTCGTTTGTGAAACCACACATCGACAATTCTTTCGTTAACTTCCAACCTGTAGATAATGCTTACAACCACATTAGCGTGATCTTTGGCAGCAGCCAGGGTAATGCTGGCGAAAAGACCAACAACAACTCCATGCAGGAGCGTTCCTACATCCTCGTTGATGACTATCTGACCGCAGATGAAACCCAATTCGAAAACGTAGATATATACGGTGGAGGAGCATACGGCGGCGTGGGAACACGACAGACTCCTGGTGGCGGCTATACGGTAATTGACCTGTTCCAAGGACGCGTCCACAACGTCTATGGCGGGAGTAACCGTGAGGGACTGTTAGGTTCTACCCGTGTCAATGTGCCAGACGGGTCAACCATTCACGTGAATGCCCTCTTCGGTGGCGGACAAGGATACGATCCTACAGCAGAAGGCGTTGACCTAACAGCATTCTGTGATACCTATGTGGCCTGCATTGACTATCAGAGTGCAACAGCAGCCGTTGATGATGCCATCTACGGCGGTAACCAGAACTGCCGTATTGCCTGCGATACCTATATCAACATTACAAAACCGATAAAGAATAGTGCCGGTGAGTTAGTAGAAGTCTTTGGTGCCGGTTACGGTTCAGAGACGGTTTCGGGTCGTACCAATGTGTTCCTACAAAATGGTTCGGAGGTCAGACGTGTCTATGGCGGTGGTCGTGACGGTAACGTATATAATTTTGCATCACTGACCGCATGGCTCCGAGGACTCTTAATTGCAAAGTATGCGGCAAATACCTCAATGACTGACGAGCAGAGGGCTGCCGCTGTTGAAGCCGATGCTACGGAATACAAAGGCTATCTGATAGGCTTTGCCGGATTCATTTCAGGCAATCCTAATGCTAATCCCGTGATTCAGCCTCACCCCATTGTTCTGCCTACGGGAACGGGAACTTACGTCAACAGTACTACTCACTTGTATGACCGAACCTTCACTAACGACATCCTCGCTGAGAATCCCACATTCCACAACACCAACGTCCACATTTTTGCAGGGGCCGAAGTGAAGGGAAATCCCAGACCAACTGGCGGTACTGAAGGTGGTTATGCCTATGGTGCCGGTTGGGGTTCAGATGCCGTTGTGGCAGGCACCACCTACATTGAGTTACTAGGCGGTACTGTCGAGAAAGACCTTTCTGGTGGTGGTTGGGGAGGCCCTGTGATAAACGAGTTTGAAATCACTTCCGGAACAGGTGCCTTTGTTGCTGGTACCAATGTCTATATCAAAGGCGGTACAGTACGTAACGTCTATGGCGGCGGCTATCAGGGTAATGTAGGATACACTGAGATGACGATTACACCTGTTGCTGGGTCAAACAAGAAGAAGACCGCAACTATCGACAAAAATATTCCAGGTACGACTAACGTCGTCATCGGTGTACCGGAAGATGCCACTTATATTGATGGTATGGGTGCTATCCCTGTCAGTGAAGGTGTTACCCAATTCAGCTACCAACAGGGTATTCCTGCCATTGAGCGCAGCGTCTATGGCGGTGGTGAGAAGGGAGCCGTATTTGGCACGTCCAACGTCACTATCTACGACGGACGCATTGGCTATTCCTATAAGAACGGTAATTATTCGCCCTGCCTCAGCGAACTGATAGCCGGTCAGGCGGATGAAGACGACGGACACATCATCACTGAAGCTGAAGCAGCTGCTGATGAGTCACTGGAGATGAACGGTAACGTCTTCGGCGGTGGTTACGACGAAGGTGGCTCCGTTGACTTCACGCACGTGACATTGTATGGCGGCATTATCCGCAACAGCATGTTTGGTGGTGGTGAGATTGCTGCTGTGGGACGCGGTGAGGCTGACGAAACCCTTTCGGATGACGGACTGGCCAACCGTAAGCGCGAGCTGATAGGTATCTACCGTCCTGGTAAGACAGAACTGGAGATGTTCGACGGCCACGTCAAGCGTAACGTGTTCGGCGGCGGCCGAGGCTATAATACCTGGAACCAAAGAGGTCAGGAGAAATTTACCGACGGTTACGTCTTCGGTCAGACGGTTGTCCACATTCATGGTGGTGAAGTGGGTACAGAAGAAGGTGTGGAGCTTGGTGAAGGCAACGTCTTCGGTGGCGGTGATATCGGTTATGTCTATAGTGCTTACGAGCTTTCCGACGGAACATTTCAGAAAGGTGTAAAGTCTGGCGTACGCTTTGATGGCGACGATACGAATGCGGGCTACGAAGGCTACTATTATGAACATGTCTGGGAAAATGATGATACTACAGACGAAAATAATTTTATTCATTACAATAGAACTGAGCGAAAACTCACTGAGGACTGCAAGGTGCTCATTGAGCCGCATTGTAAGGTGTTGACAGCTGTCACTATTAACAACACTTCTTATGCTGTAGGCCAATTCGTTCCTACCAGCGCCCTTAATACCATGAACAAAAAGAGGGATAAATTCGGTGCTATTGTTGACGGAAGGTGGAACAGTCTTGACGAACGAGGCATCATCATTCACAACGCTGTGTTTGCAGGAGGAAACACCTCGTATGGTGCTTCCAATGAAAATGCCTACGCCAACACCACTACCGTACTCGGAAATGCTACCGCCTCTGTTCACGATGTATATCACCGTGACCTCATCACCATTGGTACAGGTCGTACAGGTGGACTCTACGGTGATGGCAACCTGACATTCGTTGACGGCTACCGTGGACTGAACATCACTAACTACGGTACAGACTATTATAATATCAATGAAGAAATAACCTATGAGGACTACCAAGATCCCACAAAGGTTACAGAACGTGAAAAAGCCTACTATGAACTGAGATACAAGTGTGTTCAAACATGTACTGACGATGAAGGTACTGTGTATAATCCTGCTGATCCGAACAATCCCAATTCGAAAGCCTCCACGTTAAATGAGGACGAAATCCGCACATTGTTTAAGAACGGCACAAATACTCAAGGCGTCATCACTGCTAACGGTACAATCAACTCCGCTTACTGGGTGATAAACGGTGTCTGCTCACGCTATGCCGGACGTATCATGAATACCATCCAGCGTGCTGACTTCTGCGGCGTGTTCGGAAGTCGTATGGTAATGCAGGGAGCACAGGACCGTACGGTTGAAACCGTCGATTATACCAACTACACCATCAACCGAGTTCGCGAGTTGTCACTGAACAAGAAGAACTCTTTGCTGTCAACTGCAGCACCGGCATCAGCAGACCAAAGCTATCTTCAAGAAGAGGGCACAGAAACCTACCACGGCAACTACTTCGGTATCTACAGCGTGGTGAACTACCTTGGTGCATTGACCAGTGATGTGGACTTCCATACGGCAATTCGTACCAGTGATAATTCTGACCATGCTACATATCAGGCTGATATTAAAGATGGTAATAAAACCTATCACTATGGTGATGCAAATTACACTTTCTATAACTGGAAGAAAGCCAACTATAACTATAATACCCGGAACAATGGTAACAGCTACAACCAGGTAGCCTTGGCTTCAGGTGTCTATCTGGAACTGACCACCGAGAAGAGTACCGGCTCAGAGTATGATCAAAAAGTCTGGGGACCCATCACGGGCGTAGTAGAACTTGACTTGATTAATGTGCAGACAGGTGTCGGCGGTGGCTTCGTCTATGCCAAGAACGTACATGGTGTTGCTACGGAGACAAATATTGTAAACACCACACTGACCGAACTCAACAGAGGAGCTGCCACCCGGTGGGACTATAGTTACCCGGCAGCAACTGACACTCCGAATCCAAGCCAGCAAATGCATTGGGAAACATCAGGAAACTTCGTACACAGCACACAGACCATTATTGACGACTGTTACAACGTCAGCAACAAGTATGATGGTTCAGACAGAGTACCTGCTCACTACTGGTACATTAAGGGAAAAGTGTATGTGTATGACCAGGAAATCTCTGCCTATACCGGTGCGCCTTCTGCCTACAAGGAGTCGGTAAACATCCCGCTGACAATTACGGCAGCTTCGCACGGAAAGATGACACTGCTCAACGTGCAGCCGAACAAATATGCTTTCTATAAGTCGGATAACGTGCCTCTTGAGAGCGGTCAGAAACTGATTATCAATGATGTCACCTACTACAAAAACGATCCCATCAGCTATTGGGACTGGAGTCTGCTGAGTGCAGCCGAAAGAGGTTTGTTCGTTGATGAGACGTATTTGACGGTGGCTGACTGTAAGATTACTATCGGCCAAACAGAAACCACCTATGAAGCTGGTACCGTGTTGTTGGCATCAAGCACCAATTCCGGAGTTACTACTTACGCATCTCTCAAAGCATCGGCTCCGACAAAGGTATTAAAAGAAGGTGAACCGGCGGTTCCGTATGTCACCTTATTAAAGAAAGACGACAACAACCAATATGTAGCAGTAAAGGACGTCGCCTTTGACGAGGTGTTCCATCCGTCAAACAACCTGAGTCACGATAATGGTTACATCCTAACCTATACCGTGAATAACCCCAAGGAGTGGAACACATGGTACACGGAGTATAAGGATGCAGCGAATGATCAGGATGAGGCACACGAAAAGAATCTGAATAAGGGGGATTTAGATGAAGAATATGAGACAATTGCCGGAACCGATCTCCTTAAAGGTCCCAACAATGGTCCTACCTATCGTCTCAAAAACGGACAAGCCAGTACACTCTTAGGTCAGCAAAACTATGTAGAGGGCAATGTTATTGACAATGATCTGTACGTGGATTATAACTCGATAGCAGCCGCTAACTTGCCTACTGGACAAGCCTCGTTTGAAAGAGCCTATATTGTTAAAGAAGACATTCTGGATGCTACTAAACTGAGAGGTAAGAATGCCGGACAGCCCATCAATCTACATGAAGGTGCAACCGTAGCAAAATGGCAATATACAGATACCAACCATCCTGACTGGCCATCTAATATGGCAGGCTTAGTGGAAGAGGCTTGGATCTGTACCAATACCATCCAGCTCAGTAATACGCAGTTCCTCTATGTCTCTGACAAGATATCGACGTCTCAGAGAAACGCTTATATTGCTGCATATCCAGACTTAGCGGAAGACTTCAACGAATACGTCGTTCCCGCCTGGTATTGTATAACAGACGGTAAATATGGCGGCAACTACTTCCAGACCGGCTACAACTACCGTGGTCTGGAAGCATGGAGTGCCTTGTCAGATGACGACCACGAAATGTTCGACTTCAACTACGATGCCCTCGACCTGCTCATTGACGAAGACTACGGTGGAACAGAAGGCAAAAAATATCAATATGACAGCAGTGCAGCAACCTTAGCTGGTGCACAAGCAAACGATGCCACCTATTCGCTTCAGAGGTCTGTTGATTACAATGCTACGTTTGAAGGTTCCAAATATGCCACAGAGACTGATGCAGATGGCATAAAATACATGACCTACACCAAGGCTGATGGTACTACGGTTGTAACAGTGAAGGTCGGTGCGGAACTCATTCGTGAAGAATTCGAAGCCATACCGAATGAGCAGTACCACTACTCCCCCATTGCGGTAAAGACTGCCGGCACCTACCATGTGGTCAATACCGGATTCACCAGCGGTGACAAGCCGTTCGCCGCAGGACAGGTGCTCACCAACGATGAATACACCAAGTTGTCTGGCAGTTCTGACTGGAGCAGGGTTAGTTCTTTTATTTCCGACCTTGTGTTCACTGCTGATGACCATCCAGGAGAGGATGTCACTTATTATTTCTGTCGCGACAGTTATACAATTAACCATAACGGAGAAGGCAGGGCCGTTAAAAATCTGAAGGAAGGAAGTGGCATTAGCAGTAATGGAGAAAATGTGACGCTTACCGCCAATCAGGAATTTTCACTTAACAGTGAAGTGCCAGTCGGTGTTGTTATCAGTTCAACTGAATACGACCTGCTTCCGAACAAGCAGTTGGGCTTTACCATCCACGGTGTGGCACCTATTGAAACCAGTACGCTCTACGTTAGTCGCTACTCTGACATCAATGACCTCTCAACAGAGAAGATCATCACCGTCATCTATCAGTATGACTACGAAGAGAGTGACGAGAGCGGTGCCCACATCACGCCGGTTAGCGAACGACACGTGCTGAACATCCACATCAAGTTTAAGAGCGGCGTGCCTACCGTGGGCGACATTAACAAGCCCAAGATAGTGATTCCTGGATATTCTGTCAGCATCAAGGACCCGATAGTGACACCAGGTGCCCAGATAGTGACGGGTGGCGGATGGAAGCTGTTCGAAAACGAGACAGACTACGAGAACCGTGAAAACGGTATTGAGTACAGACCTACCATTGATCCGTTGTACTGGTATCAGGACGGTTACCTGCTGGCCTACTATGCCAAGACCATCCTGGGTGAGACGTACTCCAACTATCAGCCCGTAAGCGTGGCCAACTACCACGACCTGACGAAGGTGATGAATTCACCTGAGCACCACTACTATGTAGATCGTGTTCCAAATAATCTGAGTCATCCTGACTGTAAGATTTACGTCACGGATGCTGCCAATGGCATGAGTCAGTTGAAGGACTTCTTCGACCTGAGCATACTCCAAAACCCGGCAACCACCAATGGTCTGATTAACAGCGGTACGTTCCAAGGTCATGCTCCGCTCGACGATTATGTTGCCGGTGGTCAGAACATCGACTTCATCATGCAGACGAATGTCACCATGCCAAGCGGTTCATCTTGGACACCCATTGCCAATAATCCTGGCGAGTGCTTCGCAGGAACCTTGCACGGAGATGGTCACTACATCAACGGTCTCGACCACTCAGTGTTCAACCACCTCTGCGGCAGCGTCTATAACCTTGGCGTCATGGGTTCATTCTCCAGCGCAGGTGTTGCCGATACAGGTACAGGATATGTGGAGAATTGCTGGATTACTACTACGGGTACTCCCGATGGTAGTGTTAGGGCCGTCTTCGGTAACCCGACGGCTACAAGTGGCACCAAGATTGTCAACTGCTACTATCCTGAAACCAAGAATTATCTCACAACAGATAATAATAACCGCGGCCTTGCACGTCCGATGCCCGAGAAAGCCTTCTACAACGGTGAGGTGGCTTACGACCTCAACGGCTTCTACCTCTATAAGCGCTACTTTGACCAAAAGGCCGGAACAACGGGAACTCCATACAAGTACTACATCGCAGGAGTAACTGACCCGACAACCAACAGGTTAGACCCGAAGACGGAGTACTATGAAGAGAATGTTACACTCTGTTCGTCCGGCGCATTTGAAAGAGATGACCAGGGCAACATAAAGAAAGATAAGAATGGCAATCCGATTCCTATCTATACTGCCGGTGGCTACGTCGAGGACCGCTATGCTGACGGTGACTTCCGCTATGCCGGAGGCTACATCCCCAGCAAGGCCAACGACAGACTATACATCGATGAAAATAACAATAGTCACTTCTACCCCATCTGGCCCGATGACTATATCTTCTTCGGACAGAACCTGACATTCAATCAGCTTACGGGTGAGAGTTATGTCCATGAGGTAGTGCCGTCGCCCATCATCAAGGACGCCGTAGGCATCATTAATACCGAGATGAGCGGCAACCGTGTCTATCGCGCGCCTGCCTACTACCGCAACTCTACCATGAGTGTGGCGCATTTCAACAAGTATGCAGTATTCTCAAAGACTGACAAGAACTATCCTTCGAAGATTGCCTACAAGGACATGACGGCCATCGACTTTACAGGATGTGGCGATACGTCGTACTTGTTGGGCGCCAATGAGAGTAATAACGGTTGGTTCTATCAGCCGTTGCTCGACGACGACGGACTGACGGGCTTCCGCAGCTTCGACCTGACGAAAAACCTGTTGGTATATACCGGCACCGATGCTATGGCCTCTGCAACGACGGATGCACTCATCAGCACCAAGCTGCCTGACCCGACATACGCCACATACTATTCGAACGATAATTACCGTTCCGTAGATTATGCTGACCCGAGCAGTATCATCGGTCACTGGGTACAAAAGAATGAAGGCAGTTACACGTACACTACCACAACCGACCATCTGCTGGTAGATGCACAAGACTTCTTCTGTCCTATCTCCTACACGATGGGTGACGGTAAGCACATCTGGTATCAGCGTGCACCGAAGAACTTCGTCGATCTGGAGAAGGGTTGGGAAGACATCAGCCTGCCGTTCATAGCAGAACTCGTCACCACCAACCAGAAGGGTGAAATTACCCACTTCTACAGCGGCAGCTATGACTCGTACAATAGAGATGAGCCAGTAACAAGCACGACCGAGACGAATACGAAGGTAGGTCATGAGTACTGGTTGCGTGAATACGAGGACCTGGAACCGCTTAAGGAAACTGCAGCTTATCAAAATTCAACCCCTGAAGAGCAGGCAAAGAAGATTGCTGAAGCACTGTTCCAGTATCCCGATGCTCTTGCAGACACTGATAATAACCGGAAGATAGTGAAGAACTCCTTCCTGTGGGATTACTATTACAATGCTCCTTCTGGTCATAACCATCATGACAAGAACAAAGATGACGTGTACCAGACGTATTACCAGCCAGATGCAACGACTGGCATCGTCCATACCTTCAATGGCTATCCACTACTGGCAAATGGTACGCCGTACATCATCGGATTCCCGGGTAAGACATACTATGAGTTCGACCTGAGCGGCAACTTCGAGGCATTAACGACGAACACCCCGAATCCTGACAAGCTTGGTGAACAGACCATCAGTTTCGTGTCTAATGCAGGTTATCAGGTACTCGCTAGTGACGAGGACATATTGGATGCAAATAATAATTCAGGCGTCACCCATAACGGCTACACGTTCTATCCCAGCTACCTCAACATGGAGTTTGATGCTGGCACAGACTACTACACGCTGAAGGCTGATGGAAGCGAGTACGTCAAGGTGCCGGCTACTGGCACTACAACTACGAAGGTAGCGGCCTTCCGTCCCTACTTCGTCAGGTCAAGCACAAAGGCTCCTGCCTACGACTACATCGTCTTCTCTAACGAGGCAACGTCGCTGCAAGACAAGGACATCGTACCTGACCTGGATGAGAACATTGCCCAGAGCATCAAGGCATACCCGAAGCGCAACAAGATTGTGGTTGAGTCAGCACTGCGTGACGAGACCGTCGTACAGATCTACAGCGCAGGTGGTGCCCTCATCGATACCTATACCCTCAAGCCGGGAGATACCAACGAGACGACCATCTACAGTGCCGGCGCCTACATCGTCCGCGCCGCTAACGGCCGCTTCACCAAGAAGCTCTCCGTCAAGTAATGGAAAAGAAGCAAACATACCACAGCATGAAGCGCCGAGCAGCCGCTCACGACTACTCCCGCCCCGGCATCTACCACATCACCCTGCATGTGGCAGAAGAGCTGGGACAGCCCCTCGGCACCGTCGTGCCCATAAAGGGCCTGAC
>JAEEGL015901789.1_pt1 | contig 15377 bp, 11 predicted proteins | sample 9134231 | NCBI WGS metagenome assembly JAEEGL01 (sample SAMN16246548, study PRJNA631951) | gut metagenome | biome: gut microbiome; feature: rumen; material: fiber-attached | host: Bos | place: Iran: Karaj | collected 2018-10 | reverse complement strand
GTAGGCTTCGCCGTAGACGACGATGTTTCCGGCATGTCCCTCGACGGCTTGGCCACTGCCCTGGCTTTCAACAAGTTTGCTTTCCACTCCGATGCAGGCACCGGTGGTGATGCGCTTCAGTTCTTCCTCGAACTTGGCGGGGTCGGCAACGACCTGTATGTTGTGGATGATACTACCGTCGTTGACGGCCAGGAAGGCGACGTTCTTGTTGCCGCGCTTGGTGCGCACCCAGCCTTTTACACATATCGTGGTGCCGATAAGGGCGCTCACGTCTTCTTTCAGTAGATACTTGATTTCGTAGCGTTTCATTTGTATATTGCGTTTTACTTGTTATCTATCAATCGTTTCAGCTCGACATCGGAGGCGAACTTGAACACCATTTCCTCGCTTTCGCGGCGACAGACCATCAGCGTGGTGTCGCTGGCGGCGACAATATAACCGTCAAGTCCCTCGAGGATGACATTTTTGTTGTCGGGAACAATCACGAGGTTGTTGCGGCTGTCGTATACAAAGGCGTTGCCGTTGATGATGGCGTTGTCTTTGCTGTCGTGGCGGAAAACGCCGTAGAGCGAGTCCCATGTCTCCACATCGCTCCAGCCGAAGCTCGCGGCGAGCACATGCACGTTGTCGGCCTTTTCCATAATGCCGTTGTCTATCGAGATTGCCTCGCATTGCGAATAGACGCGTTCCAAATCGTCCCACGAGGTGCCGAGGCCGAGGGTGAAGAAGGTGTCGGATATAAGCGGGAGGTGCCTCTTGTAGGCCTCGCGCAGCACTGGTAGTGTCCACACCAGTATACCGGCATTCCAAAAGAACTCGCCACTGGCGATGAACTGGCGTGCCATCTCAATCGGCGGCTTCTCGGTGAAGGTAACCGCCTTGTGCAGGTTATGGGCCCGCGGCAACGATGGGGTCTCGTCGAACTGTATGTAACCGTAGCTGGTGTCGGGACGTACAGGCTGTGCCCCAAGGGTAATAATCCAGTCGTGCATGGCCACCGTCTGCACTGCCTGCCTAATGTCGGCCATGAACTTTTCTTCATGGAAGATGGCGTGGTCGGAAGGCGACACTATGATTGTGGCGTCGGGGTCGAGCTGTCCGATAACCGATGCGGCATAGGCGATACACGGAGCCGTGTTGCGACGCAGTGGCTCGGCAAGCACTTGATATGGCAGCAGTCCCGGTATCTGCTCACGCACCCGGTCGGTATAGGCCTCGCCGGTAACTATGACGATATTCTGCCTCGGGCACAGCTTTTCGTAGCGCGCAAAGGTCATCTGCAACATCGAGCGGCCGACACCCATGACATCTATGAACTGTTTGGGGTTGTCGGTGCGGCTGATAGGCCAGAAACGGCTGCCAAGGCCGCCGGCCATGATGATGCACCACGTATGCTTGTTCAACGTCATACACTCACCTCCCCTTTGATATGCGGATGCGGGTTGTAGTTCTCGAGGGAGAAGTCTTCATAGCGAAAGCCGAAGATATCCTTCACCTCGGGATTTATGCGCATAGTGGGTAGCGGACGCGGCTCGCGCGTGAGCTGCAGGTGCACCTGGTCGAGGTGGTTCTTGTAGATATGCGCGTCGCCGAAGGTATGGACAAAGTCACCGGGTTTCAGTCCGCACACCTGCGCCATCATCATGGTGAGCAAAGCGTAGCTGGCTATGTTGAACGGCACGCCGAGGAATATGTCGGCGCTTCGCTGGTAGAGCTGGCACGAGAGTTTGCCTTCACTGACGTAGAACTGGAACAAGCAGTGGCAAGGCGGCAAGGCCATATCCTGAATCTCGGCGGGATTCCATGCCGTCACCATCAAGCGGCGACTGTAAGGGTTCTGCTTTATGTCGCGCACCACATTGGCGATCTGGTCTATGGTGCCACCGCGACCGTCGGGCCATGAGCGCCACTGCGAGCCGTAGACGGGGCCCAGGTCGCCGTTCTCGTCGGCCCACTCGTCCCAAATACTTACGCCGTTGTCTTTGAGATACTTTATATTGGTGTCGCCACGCAAGAACCACAACAACTCATGGATGATGGAACGCAGGTGCAGCTTCTTGGTAGTCAACGCAGGAAAACCCTCACTGAGGTCGAAGCGCATCTGGTAGCCGAACACACCCAACGTGCCAGTGCCGGTACGGTCCAGGCGCTCGGTGCCATGGTCGAGCACATGCTGCAAAAGATCAAGATATTGCTTCATAATGTGTTTTCAATAACGCTGTTTTTCTTTTTTTGTTGTATCCAAAAATAAAATAAATACAATGTTATTGAAAAAAAGATGTATGTTCCAAAAAAAATGTATATTTGCTTTAGTACCATAAAGCCACAATATCGCTTTATTATCTGGTACACACATATATACACCATAATTTCAACAAATCAAAACAAAACATTTTACCGATGAGACGCATCCACGCCACCATCCTGATCCTTGCTGCTCTGCTGCCCATGGGGGTCAACGCTCAGTTATCAATCCCTTATGCCGAGGATTTCAACACCATGACCAACATCTCGGGCCTCACGGCTCAAGGATATTCCTACTATGGGTGCACCCTGTCGCTCTACACCGCCAGCAACTACAGCTGCGACGGCACCAAGAACCTCAGGTTCAGCGGTGGCGGGACGACGAAAAACCGTGTGCTGGTGTTCCCCGCATTCAGTCAGGACATCAGCAACCTGGCGCTGGTGTTCAACACCCGTCCCGAAGGCACCTCGGCCTCGGCAGGAGTTCTCGACGTGGGCTATGTGACCGACACGGCCGACACGGCGTCGTTCGTGGCCCTGCAGACCTACAGCTACAGCACCTTCCCCAATAGCTGCCAGCTCAAGGAATGCCACTTCGCATCGGCTCCGACAGGAGCGCGTATAGCTCTGCGCAACAGACCTAAAGGGTCGGCATACTACTGGTTTGTCGACAATATTGAGGTACTCGACACCCTGAACCTATGCCACTGGCCCACGTCGGTGGGCATGACCGCCATAGGGCCATCCAGCATAACCCTCGCTGCAGCGGACAGCACCGGGACCACCCACGACTTCCGTCTTTCCCTTGACGGCACCGACATGGGAGTTTTCTTCAACCAGACCACCCTCACCAATCTCACACCCAATACCGCCTACACCGCCGTCGTGCAGTCTGTATGCGGCAGTGCGACTGGTGCGTTTCCGGTTACCTACAACTTCTCCACCCCCTGTAGCAACACCCTTCCTGCACCGTTCGTCGACGACATGGAGAGCCATGTTTCCGGAACCGCCCCCGAATGCTACACCACCGTCGTGAGAAACGACTATGGCACGACCTTCTACCCACGAGTGATCCGCAACGCCGCCAATGCCTACAGCGACACCGGCTACCTCCGCCTCCAAGGCATGTGCAACGTAATCGCCTTGCCGAAAGTGAACCTCTCGGCCGACAACATGCATGTACAATTCCACATGCGTTTTTCCGACACCACTTCGGGGACCCTCCGTGCTGGCGTGCTCACCGCCCTTGGCGACACCGCATCTTTTGTACCTCTGTTTACGGTTCCCAACCACAGCACTCAATATAACGAATACGAATTCTGGACCGATGGCATCGACGCCGACACGGCTTATGTGACCTTCTTCTGGGAATCCTACGCCACAAAGGCAGCCATATTCATTGACGACATAACAGTCGAGGCCGGCGTAGGCTGCCGTCGCCCGAACGCAACTTATTTCGACAGCGTCGACAGCGCCAGTGTGAGCCTGAGCTGGACCGCCGTGCCGAGCTTTTCCGAATACCATGTTGCCTATGGTTCCAGTGCCGACATCGGCTCCGCCACAATTGTCAGCAGCATCACAAGCAATACATATACCGTCACTGGCTTGGCACCTGCCACCGACTACTGGTTCTGGGTGCGAACCGTGTGCGACGACACCACCGATTGGCAACCCATGGGTAGCATCCGCACCGCATGTCTTGGCGGTTTGACAGCCCCCACGACCATAACCTTCGACTCTCTGCCATTCGGCCAGTTGCCCCGCTGCTGGACAGCCCTGCATACACCGGCATACGCCGGCGTCCAGGACGAGCAGTATTTCGGCTTCGGCCTGGTGCTGCAGTTCGACCCGAGTTTCGGTGCCGCCACCGTCGTCGCCATGCCGCACATCTACCTTGAGGCCAACAATATCAGAGCCACTGTCACTGCAGCCATCGACAATCTCGACCCCGCCACCCTCGAACTGGGCTACGTCACCGACCTCTCGTCGCCAGCCTCCTTTGTGCCGCTGGTCAATGTCACCGCCACCACCCTCACCGACTATACCTTCGACACAGACACCGTTGACGAAGACACTCTCTGGATTGCCTTCCGAAGCTCCTCTTCGGCAGGACAAGTGGGCTACGCTTATATCAGCGCCATTTCCATCGGCACAGTCAACGGCTGCCACCGACCCTCGGAACCGGACGTCGACTCGGTGACTGATAACAGCGTCGTGGTCAGCTGGCACTCCTCCAACGCCACAGCCTATGAGGTTGCCATCGCCGAATTCCCCGACATTGATTCAGCCAACGTCGTCACCACATCCGACACATCCCTCGTCATCACCGGACTGCTTCCAAGCACCCAGTACTACGTATGGCTACGCTCTGACTGCAACGGCGATGCCAGCGAATGGACCTCCGTCGTGCCTTTCCGCACCATGTGCGACGACGGCTACTGCACCATAAACATGCACCTTGTCGACAACGACTACGGCGGACAACTCTACAACTACGCCTACGTAGGCGTCATCGCTGTCGTCAACGGCATCCCCGCGGCCCTCGCCGGTGGTCCTGGCACCACCGATGCCGTAGTCGACGTCAACCTGCCGGTATGCTCCACCGACTCGGTGGCGTTCATCTGGATCGACACCAGCCTCTACGAAGCATCGGGCATCTTCAGTTCCCTCAGCTATTCCTTCACCGTCGGCGACGGCACTGTCTTGGCTGCCGGCACAGGCGCCGGCATGCACCACGGCGACGTCATCTATGCCACCGCCGCTCCATGCCCGTCGTGTCCGACGCCGCTGGCCGTTGCCATCGACAACACGGTCGTCTCCAACAACAGTCTTACCCTGACATGGACCCCCGCGGCAGGCTCCTCCGCATGGCTCGTGAGCATCGACGGCGCCACCCTCGACACAATCTACGACACCGCCTATACCTTCACAGGTCTCGTGGCAGGCACGGTCTATTCCCTTGGGGTGGCAACCGTCTGCGACGACGGCGCGGCGTCACAATTCATCGTGCTGCAGGGCGCCACAGGCTGTGCCGGAACGGTGTGCGAACTGCAGGTCGACATGAGTTCCCTGCACGAATACAATGTGGTGTGGGGCGGCGGCAACGCAGTGGACGTCTATGCCGGCAGCAGTCTCCGCGGAAGCGCCTCGGTACCCAACGGCAGCGATGCCGCCACGGCATATATCCCCGTCTGCGACGGCGACTCGCTGACGCTGCTCTGGCACGCCGGTTCCAACCTCTACGGCCCTTACTGCGCCTTCACGGCCATTGCTCCAGGCAACGACACCTTGTACAGCGGCACCGGATCTAACTTCAACGCCACGCTGGCCACCGCCGTCGTGCACTGCACCGACTGTCTTCGTCCCGACAGCATAACCGTCAGCGCTGTCGGCAACACCACGGCGACTCTTGCGTGGAATTCCACCGGCGCCGCCACCTACCGCCTCACCGTGGGCGACACCGTGATTGTCACCGCCGCCACCACAGCCACCGTCACCGGACTCACCCCCAGCACCTCCTACAGCTACCTCCTGCAAGCCGTCTGCAACGGCGGCAGCAGCCTCGCCACCGCCGGTTCTTTTGCCACTGCTTGCGGACCATATCCCCTGCCCTATTTCGAAGACTTCGACGACACTCCGCGCGACCAGATGCCACTCTGCTGGACCTCACACAGCCAATACCCCGACTATATGGGTGCCATGACACCTTCTGTCTACCGTGGCGCCAGCCGTGCCCGTAGCGGGTTCAACAGTCTCGAGCTGGCCAGCAACGGCCAGCTGCGCCCCATGGCCGTCAGCAAGCCCCTCACTGGTGCTCCGGCCAACCGGCTCCAAATCACCTTCTGGCTGAACGGCGCCACCCACACAGGATTCGAGGCAGGTCTGATGACCGACCCAGCCGACACAACGACCTTCGTGCCCCTGCTCGTAGTCCCACAGGCCACCCTCAACTATTCGGGTTACCAGTTCACCACCGAGAACGCCACCATCACCGACAGCGTCTTCCACTTCGCCCTGCGCTATACCAGCAGCCTCGTCATGTACAACGATATCTTCCTCGATGACCTCCTCATACGCCGCCTGCCCGACTGCTCCGAGGAGTTCACCAACGTCACCGTCATGAACACGACCGACAGCAGCGCCACCCTGACATGGGACGTCAGCGCCGGCGACAATATCGGAGCCTATTATACTGTGTTTCTCTTCAACGCCAACGGCGACATTGCCGACAGCATCAGCACCTATAACGACACCCTGACCATCGCCAACCTGCCGCCAGCCACTTCCTTCATGCTTTGCGTAAAACTGATATGCGGCGGTACGGAAAGCACCGTGAGCGACACCGTCCTGTTCTCCACCCTGGGCAGCGTGTGCATGACGCCGGCCATCGACAGCGTCCTCGGCGGCGAAGACTATATCACCCTGCACTTCAGCACCGCAGCCGACACCACCGAACTACTGTTGACGGCGACCTCCGGACTGTCTTACACCGCCCTGACCACTGCCGACAACTACACCTTCGACAGCCTGCCCTACGGCACCGACTACACCGTCTCTCTCCGCGCGCACTGCAATGACGGCGGCCTCTCCGACTGGGTCACCACCCATGTCAGCACCGTCGATGTCGACTGCGGCACTCCCGCCGGCCTCGCCGTCAGCGATATCACCTTCAACACAGCCATCGTGAGTTGGCTCGCCGGTGGCGATGAAACCAGTTGGAATGTGAACGTCTTCAACACCTTCTACGACAGCACTTACATCAGCACCGCGAGATCCCTCGCCGTCGATGGGCTTTTGGCCGACATCGAATACAACGTCAAAGTACAAGCCCTTTGCGGTAGCCACGGCAATATACCTGGACCCTGGAGCGAGACGCTTGCCTTCCGCACGCTCTCCTGCCTCCCTGTCAGCAACGTGAATGTCTCTTCCGTCGACGGCACCAGCGCCACCGTGAGCTGGGAGGCCGGTGCCAACGGCAACGGCACCTGGCTGGTGGAATACGGTCCTGCCGGCTTCAGCCGTGGCGAAGGCGAGTCGCAGCTCACCTCCTCCAACCCCTACACCATCACAGGCCTGGAGCCCAACAGCGTCTACGATGTCTACGTAGCCACCGTCTGCGACACCCACAACACATCGGTCTACAGCGAATTGGTCACCTTCACCACCGGGATGCAGGGCGTCAACGGAGTGAACCATAAAGCCATCATGCTCTACCCCAACCCGGCAAGCAAGGCCGTGACGGTCGCATGCGACGCCCCAGCCGAGCTGACAATCATCGACCAAAGCGGCCGCACTGTCCTTTCCACGACACTCGTTTCCCCGACTTCCGTCGTCGGCCTCGACGAACTGCCCCGGGGAGCCTACTTCGTGAGACTGCTCAACAACCAAGGCACCACCGTGCATAAACTTATAGTAAAATAGGAACCTCCTCAGCATAGACCTAAAAACTTAACAAAAACGTAACAATCGCGTGTCGTTATTCTTCGTACTTTTGCAGCGTCAAATTACTTAAACTAACGACATGGATCTACAGAATATCTTACTGGTTGTCTTAAATTTAGCCGGAGCACTGGCAATCTTCCTTTTCGCCATGAAACTCATGAGCGAGGGTCTGCAGAAGATAGCAGGCAGCAAGATGCGGTCGGTGCTGAGACACATCACGGGCAACCCACTCAGAGGCATATTGACCGGTACCGCGGTGACGGCAGCCATCCAGAGTTCTTCGGCCACCACCGTGATGGTGGTAAGCTTCGTCAATGCAGGCCTGCTGTCGCTCGGCGGTGCCGTGGCAGTCATCATGGGTGCCAATATCGGCACTACGGTGACGGCATGGATCATAACCCTCTTCGGCCTCGGCGAAGGGGCGGGAGGTTTCAGCCTGCCTATGCTTCTGGCCGCTGTGAGCCTGTTTTTCATCTTCTCCAGTCGCGACAGGATGAAGTCTATCGGCCAGGCCATCATCGGCCTCGCCCTTCTCCTGGTTGGCATGGAACTGCTTCAGAAACCACTGGCAAACCTCGACCAATATCCCGGATTCCTGAACGCCCTCGGCAACCTGAGCACCTTCGGTTTCTGGTCCATACTGCTCTTTGTGGCCATCGGAGCCATCCTCACCTGCCTGGTGCAGGCTTCGGCAGCCATGATGGCCATCACCCTTGTCATGTGCTACAACGGATGGATAGGCTTCGATGTGGCCGTAGCGCTGGTGATGGGACAGAACATAGGCACCACCATCACCGCCAACCTGGCTGCCTTGGTGGCCAATTCGGCTGGTAAGAAAGCAGCACGGGCACACCTCGTGTTCAACGTGGTAGGCGTCGTCATCACGCTCATCGTCTTCTCGCCCCTCATGAAACTCATCGCCAACCTCACGGCCGACTTCACGGGATGCAGCCCCTACACCGACGTCAACGACCCTGCCTACAACCCTGAGTCCGTCCCCATGGCCATATCGCTGTTCCACACTATCTTCAACGTGGGCAACACCGTCATTCTGGCCTTCTTCATACCTCAGATACTGAAGATTGTTGATTGGATGGTGAAGACCAAGGAAGAGGATAGCGAGGACGATTTCCGCCTGACTTATCTGGGTGGCAACTGGCTCTCCACCGCCGAGCTCAACCTGCAGAGCGCCAAGAGCGAAATCGAGGAGTTCTCGAAGCGTGTGCTGCGCATGTACACCTTCCTCCCCGGCCTCCGCACCGCCAAGAACGACGAGGAGTTCAACGCCATCATGGCCCGCATAGCCAAATACGAGGAGATTACCGACCGCATGGAGATGGAAATCTCGAAGTTCCTCACCAAAGTCGGCTCGGGCGACATCTCCGAACACGGCTCCGAACGCATCAGCACCATGCTGCGCATCATCGACAACCTCGAGTCCATCGGCGACACTATATACCAGATTGCCATGACTCGCCAAACCAAGCGCGAGGATGCTGTGCACTTCGATGCAGGCCTCAACGCCAACCTTGAGCAGATGCGCACCTTGGTGCAGCGCGCCCTCGACGTGATGGACCACAACCTGCACGACTACGACCATGTCGACCTCGACTCAGCCTATGCCGCCGAGCATGCCATCAACGCCGAACGCGACCGTCTGCGCAAGCAGCACCTCGACGCCCTCAAACTGGGCGTCTACGACTACGCCATTGGCAACGCCTACAGCAGTCTCTACGCACAGTACGAGAAACTCGGCGACTATGTCATCAATGTCACCGAAGCCATCGACGGCAGTCGCAAACACTCAGAAGATTAAAAATATGCCTTAGCGCCAACGCAGCGTCTCGACGAGGTGCTCTATGTCGGCTTGGATGTATTCCAGCACCGGCGCCAGCGAGTCGTTGTTTGGCGTGCGGTTCAGAAACAGCGAACCACGCAGGAAATGGGTGCTGCTGTCGGTCATCCAGAACTGGCAGGTCGACGCCACCTTGCTACCTTTCAAATAGTAGACGGTGCCATAGACCCTGTTCTCGCGGTCTTCGTAGCCCTGTTCCTCAACCCCGGAAGCCACCTGGTAATGCTGCTCGAGGAAACGCATCGAGCCGTCTATCTGTTCCTTCAGGTCGTCGGGCGAATGCATGCGGCGGTATGAGAGGAACACCACACCGTCCCACTGAGGGTACCTCACATCGAGCCACACCTCGCCTTTTGGAGCATCCTTCTCGGCCAGCTCTGCACATTGGTTTGCCTCAAAAATGAACGGGAATGTCTTGTACGGATTTTCAGACCATAGGACAATAGCGGTGTCCTGATTGAAAATAATGGTGTCGCCAGGCTTGTAATTCGGCAGGGTGTCGACCAGCCAATAGTTGTGTCCCGGCATATCGATGCGCAGGTAAGCCTGCGGCTTGGGTGAATAATCCCTTCCACCGCAGCTTGCAAGCAGCAGTATGGCAGCGATAACAATCGGTATATTCTTAGTTTTCATATATCTTTCAACATTCAACATTCAACATTCAACTTTATTTTGTACTTTTGCAGCGTGAACCGCATCGGCCATTTCCTCCGCGCGAAGACGCAGTACAACCTGCACTCGCCTTTCGTCTACCGCCTCTACACCGAGGCCCTCTTCTCCCGTGCCCGCGGCCACGGCCGTTCGTTCAATGATGTCGTCTGGCGCCTGGAGCGTTACTACAATTCAACATTCAACATTCAACATTCAACATTGTCCACTCCCGACGGCCTCTTCCTCGTCGTCGACCGTCCACACCGCCACGAGGCGGAATGGCAGGCTCTTGTCGGAAGCCCCGACTGGCAGGTCACCCTCGACCTCTACAGCTGCGGCATCGCCGTGCGGAGTCCTCGCCTCAGCAAGCAGCATTTCCTTCTGCGTTAGCGCATCTGTCGTCCGTCGAGCATCGGCACAAAACTGTAGGTGCCATACTTCTCCACGTCCCACTCGCCGCTTGTCTCGCCCCGTTTGGTGATGCGGAGCATCTCCTGCTCGCCGTCGCCAAGCGGGATCACCATGATGCCGCCCGTCTTGAGCTGTGCCATCAGCGCCGCAGGTATTTCAGGGGCGCCGCAGGTGACGATGATGCGGTCGTAGGGGCCGTAGTCGGCCTCGGCCAGACCCTGGTAGCCGTCGCCGAGGAAACACTTGGCACGGTAGTGCAGGTCGGCCAGCAGCCGGCGTGTCTTGTCGAAGAGCCCTTTCTGCCGTTCCACGGTGAACACCTTGGCGCCGAGCTTGCACAGCACGGCGGTCTGGTAGCCGCTGCCGGTGCCTATCTCCAGCACCTTCATGTCGGGCTCCACAGCCAGCAGCTGGCTTTGCATGGCCACCGTCGAGGGATGCGAGATGGTCTGCTCACACCCTATCGGGAAGGCGCGGTCTACGTATGCCGACGCGTCGAGGGCGCTGTCCATGAACCAATGCCGCGGCACCTCGTTCAAGGCTTTCAGCACGCGCTCGTCGCTGATGCCGCGGCGGCGCAGGTCGTCCACCATCTGCTGACGCAGTCCTTTATGCTTGAATGTATCTACCCTGTTCATTCCTCTACCCCCTGGAAAGCCTGTGCACGCAGGGTGATGGTGGTATTCTGCGGCGTCACCATCACGGCCGGCATTCCCTGCTCCGTGATATGGCCTATGATATGCACCTCTTCGAGGTCTTTTATCTTCTCATAGTCTTTCTGGCTTACCGAGAACAGCAGCTCGTAGTCTTCGCCGCCGTTCAACGCGCAGCTCACCGGCAGGAGGTTCTTGCTCATCTCCGAGCACACACGCGACGTCTGGTAGTCAATCGGGATGCGCTCCTCGTAGACCTCGCAGCCGCACTGCGAAGCGCGGCAGATGTGCAGCACGCTGTCGGCCAAGCCCTTGCTCACGTCGGTCATCGCTGTCGGCACCACCCCTTTGGCGGCAAGCAGCTTCACTATATCCATCCTCGGCTCGGGCTTGAGGAAGCGCTCCAGCACATAGTCGTAGCCAGCCAGGTCGGGCTGGAAATTGGGGTCGGCCTGGTAGGTCACCTTCTCGCGTTCCAGTATCAGCAGGCCCGCATAGGCGCTGCCGAGGTCGCCGCTGCAGCAGAGGAGGTCGTGCAGCTGTGCGCCGCGGCGGTAGGCTATCTTCTCTTCGTCCACCTCGCCCATGGCGGTGGCCGTGATCACCATGCCGGCACGCGAGGTGCCGGTCTCGCCGCCCACAAGGTCGACGCCGTAGCGTTCGCAGCAGAGACTCAAGCCGGCGTAGAGCTCGTCGAGCGCCTCCACCGAGTAGCGGTTGCTCACGGCCACGCTCACCAGCACCTGGCGCGGCGTGCCGTTCATGGCGGCGATATTGCTGACAGCCACGGCCACGGCCTTATAGCCGAGGTGCTTAAGCGGCGTGTACATCATATCGAAATTCACGCCCTCCACCAGTGTCTGTGTAGTTACAAGCGTAAGCCTGCCGCTGCCGCTTTTTATGACGGCGCAGTCGTCGCCGATGCCCGCCACCGTGGCGGCGTTCTTCATCTCCATGTCGGCCGTCAGCCGCTCAATCAGGGCCACCTTGCCCATGTGGCTGATCTCTGTTCTTCCTTCCTGGTATTCTAGTTGTTCTTCCATGTTTATCCTATCAGTCTGTCTATCAATATTGCTGTAGCTATCGACGCATTCAGGCTCTCGGCGGTGCCGCCGATGTTGGGTATCAGCACAGGGTGCGTCACCTGTGCCATCGCCTCGGAACTTATGCCGCGGCTCTCGTTGCCTATGAGCAGCACATTGGGAGAATGCACGAATGTATCAATGTGTGAATGCGTGAGTGGCTCCCCCCGCAGCGAGGCTCCGAAGACCGGCATACCGCAGTCGGCCAGCCACTGTGGCAGGTCCACGTAGTCGACCCTTGTGCGGAACACGGCGCCCATCGAGGCCTGCACCACCTTGGGGTTATAGCAGCTCACCGTCTCCTTCGAGCACACGATATGCCGTATGCCGTACCAGTCGGCCGTCCGCATCATGGTGCCCATGTTGCCGGGGTCTTGAATCCTGTCCAAGGCCAGAATCAATTTTGAATTGTGAAATTCGAAATTCGAAATTCGAAATTCAGAATTGCGCTCTATCAGCATCCACACCTGGTTTGGGGTCTTGAAGTTCGAGAGGCGTTCCAGTTCTGCGTCGCTCACTTCGTAGTATTCCCATCCCCCACGCTCTGCTCTCCACTCCTCCGTGGCGCATACCGTGCGAATCGTGAAGTCCGACTTCAGCGCCTCGGCGGCCATCTTAGGTCCTTCGACGACAAACACGCCCTCCTCGTCGCACCGTTTCTGCATACGGTACGCCGCCAGTTCCTTCAATCTGTTCTTCGAAATCATTGCCTACTAATAACGAAATAATGCCGTTGGTATTGCCCACGAAATATAATAAATATTTTGCCAGTTTGATAATTATTCGTATCATTCCCTTTTGAAACATACAGCGAGAAGATACTTCCCCGAGGCGTCTATCTCGTCAAGGTCGGCAACCGTCCTGCCCGCAAGGTGGTGGTGATACGGTAGGCGGAGAGTCCCCGTAGGGGACGAAAGATATTAGCCGTGGGTGAAACCCACGGAAACAATGACCCCCGATAAAAACAGAGCCCCGTAGGGGCGGCACGAATTGTTTGCTGTGTCGCCCCTACGGGGTTCAGAGTCGGCATAACAAAAAGCCGTGGGATTCACCCACGGCTAAATTGTGTCGTCCCTATGGGACTCTGGGATTTATCTGCTCAACCTCTGTTTGCTCAGAGTTCGATGTACATGTTGTTCTCCTTGGCCAGGCGGCGCAGGTTGATGATAGCGTAGCGCATGCGGCCGAGGGCGGTGTTGATGCTCACGCCGGTGCGGGCGGCGATGTCCTTAAAATCGCACTTGCCGTAGTGGCGCAGGATGACCACGCGGCGCTGCTCGGGGGGCAGCATCCTGACAAGCTTGCGGATGTTCTGGCCCGTCTGCTTGCGCATGATGGCATGCTCGGCGTTGTCGTCGGGGAACTTCAGGTTGTCCAGCACGTCGCTCTCCGGACGGTTGGGCACCATGGGCATCTTGTTGTTGCGGCGGAAGTGGTCAACGATAAGGTTGTGGGCTATGCGCATCACCCAGTGGACGAACTTGTTCTCGTCCTTGTACTGGCCGCTCTTGATGGTCAGCACCACCTTATAGAAGGTGTCCTGGAAGATGTCGTCGGCGGTCTCCTTGTCTTTCACCACCGAAAAGATGTAGCCGTACACCTTGGCCTGGTAGCGTTCAAGGAGAGTCTCAAAGCACGAGGTGTCACCTTCCTGATAGCGGATGATGAGCTCGTTGTCTGTCAGTTGTCTGGTCTTTACGTCCGTCATTTCCTTCTGATTTTAAGGAGTTAAACTGATAGTCGTGCTTCGATAATCGAGGGTTTGGTTATACTTCAATTCGGGTGCAAAGATACACCTTTTTTTTAATATAGGAAAAAAATCTACTTTTTTTTCACTTTTTTAGTATGCCGGCCGGCACGAAAATTGCATTTTGAAAATTTTAACAGGGAGTGCGAGGGAGTGCAGGACGATAGTTTGGAGTTCAGGGAGTTCAAGGAGTTCAGGACGATAGTGGAGGGAATTCGAGTAATTCGCCTAAAATTAATATTCGCATAATTCGTTAAATTCGCCGTTTCTTTATCAAGTATTGGGGAATGCATGCCAATGGTATGGCGTTCAATAACATTTGTCCTCGCACTCCTTGAACTCCATGAACTCCCTGAACTCCCTGAACTCCCTGAACTCCTTGAACTCCTTGAACTCCTTGAACTCCCTGAACTCCTTGAACTCCCTGAACTCCCTGAACTCCTTGAACTCCTTGAACTCCACGAACTCCCCAATTACCTCCCCCACAAAGTCCCTGCTAATCAGGCATGATGAAGCTCCATCTCTTACTCATCTCCTACTCTTCCCCTTACCTTCTTTTTTCACTTCATATTTTTGTAGGCAATAATATTTATAAAACTATGTTATGATAAGTGAATGTAAATTGGTATAACCTTTAACACCCCCTCGCTATGGCTAAGATTTACGGAGGCTATATGGGCGGATTCAGCGGAAAGCTCGGACCCGCAGTCGGTTACATGTGGAAGGGTCGCTGGTGCGTCCGCTCCCACAACCCCTATCCCCACAACCCGAGGACGTGGCTCCAGACGGCGCACCGCGACGCCTTCAAGGGCGCCGTGCAGCTCGCCGCGGCGATGCGGTGGGCCGTCACCACGACGCTCACCGAGACGGCTCGCGAGTGGGGCATGACCTCGTACAACGTCTTCGTGCACCTCAACCACCGCTCGTTCAGCACGGAAGACCGAGAGCTGAGGGTTGACTGGGCGTCGCTCAAGCTCACCGCCGGCGACTACGAGTGCGTTGAATTCGGGCGCCCCGTGTGGACGGCCGACAACGTGCTTACGGTGCCCTTCGAACGCGGTTCGTGGAGATACTACGACCGCGTGCAGCTCTACGTCTACTGCCCCGATTTGGAGCGTGGCTTCCTCTGCGCGCCGGTGGACTGCCGTACGCGGAAGGTCAGCGTCATGCTGCCCGGCGAGATGGCGGGCAGCGAGGTGCATGTCTACGGCTTCGTGCACAGCATGCAGGGGGCGTGGAGCGAGACGGCCTACGTGGGCTGCCTGACGCAGGAGGACAACGGCGAGGAAACG
>JAEEGL015592994.1_pt1 | contig 15377 bp, 10 predicted proteins | sample 9134231 | NCBI WGS metagenome assembly JAEEGL01 (sample SAMN16246548, study PRJNA631951) | gut metagenome | biome: gut microbiome; feature: rumen; material: fiber-attached | host: Bos | place: Iran: Karaj | collected 2018-10 | reverse complement strand
TTATAGTTACTTTACTAAAGGATGTATTATTCTCACAAATCCGACTCAAGAGGAAAAGAAAGAAATAGATAATCGTATAAATATTTTTTATAATTCTTTACAGTTATGAGGAATTTCCTTCTTCCTACAAATTGCGATTTGAGGGACTAAGCCCAAATCCTATCTGTAATATAACAATTCTCTTCCAAATTCCCTCCGCGCAAAAGAAGATAGTATATCATAAAAACACATAAGATTATTTTTCCTTAACCGTCAAAATATCCGTATTATAAAACCGCTTTAAAAAAATCATTTTATATATACGTGTTATAAAAACTCGGAGCAAAGGTTCACATTTTGCGGCGCGTGTTTTAGCAGAGCAAAATGTGGTTCTTTGCGTGAGAGTTTTTATAAGTACGCATAGCACATGCAAAATGTGGTTCTCTGCGGGAGCGATTTTATAAATACGGCAAGAACACGTATTATAAAAAGTATGAAATAAGATTAATTGTATATTATCTTTTCAAATAAACCATGAGCAGCATGATGTCGCTGTTGCGGATGCCGCTGATTCGGTTGGCCTGGCCCAGGGTTACGGGGCGGATGGCTTCGAGTTTTGTGCGGGATTCTGCGGAAAGCGACGGGATTTTTGAATAATCAAAGTTTGCAGGGATTTTTGTGTTTTCCATGCGGTGGAGTTTTTCTACGCGGCGGTCCTGCTTTTCTATATAATACTTATATTTAACTTCGATTTTTGCTTCTTCCCATTCATCTTCGGGGTAGCCCGGGTTTTCTGCATTCGGCTTTTTAAGAAGGAGCGCTTCGATTTCGGCAAGCTTTGCATATTTTTCGTTTACTGCATCAAACTGGGCCTGATTTTTTAGTCCCGCGCGGAAGGCGTATTTTGCAAGTCGTCTGTCGGCAGTGTCGTGGCGGAGTTTCAGTCGGTATTCTGCACGTGCTGTGAACATTCGGTATGGTTCTTTTGTTCCAAGAGTTACAAGGTCATCGATCAAAACTCCGATGTATGCTTCGTCTCTTCCAAGAATTACAGGCTCGTATTCTGGAATATTTTCGAAGGATTTATATCCTGCATCGCTCTGGATTTTTGCGATGTATTCATTTAATTCTTTTGTCTGCTTTGCGGAATTTTCTGCAAACTGATGTTTTTCTTCTGCGGTCATATCGGCCTTTGGTCTGAATGCACCTTCCGACATGCTTGCCGGCACCCCGTTCATAGTTGAAGGAAGCTTAGAAAGTGGTCCGCAGAGTTTTATGTGTTCGCGTGCGTAAAGACCTGCATTCATTCCGGCTACAAGTCCCTGGCCGGCAGCTTCTTCGTATCCGCTTGTTCCGTTTATCTGTCCGGCATTAAAAAGTCCTGCTACGCGTTTTGTTTCGAGTGAAGGATAAAGCTGGGTTGGTTCAACAAAATCATATTCTACGGCATAACCCGGTCGGCTCTGTACGGCGTTTTCAAATCCTGTCATTGTGCGCATGAATGCATCCTGAACGCTTTCGGGCAGTGATGAAGAAAGTCCGTTTAAATAGATTTCGTCTGTTTCGAGTCCTTCCGGCTCTACAAAAATCTGATGGCGGTCTCTTTCCTTAAAACGCATTACCTTGTCTTCGATTGAAGGGCAATAGCGTGGGCCTATTCCGCTGATTTTTCCTGAGTATAAAGGCGAGCGTCCGATGTTGTCGCGGATGATTTTATGTGTTTCTTCGTTTGTAAAAACTATGTGGCAAGGAACCATCGGGCGGTTTATTTCTTTATTTTCAAAACTGAATGGAATTACATCCTCGTCTCCAGGCTGTTCTTCGAGCTTTGAAAAATCAACTGTCTTTCTTAAGATTCTCGGAGGTGTTCCGGTTTTTAATCGTCCTGTTGTAAATCCAAGGCGGTGAAGGCTTTCTGTTAATCCATAAGCTGCAGGTTCTCCGACTCTTCCGCATGGAGCATCGTATTCACCGATGAAGATTCTTCCGCCAAGGAATGTCCCTGTTGTTAAAACGACCGAGCGTACGGGAATTATTCTTCCTCTTTCGGTTACAACACCGGTTACCTTCTGCCTCATCCCTGATTTTGCGGCTTCTGTCTGTCCGGCATTGCGGCTTTCTCCCGGGATTGTTCCTTTTTCTGCCTGACTGTCTGAATCGGGTGGAAGTGGAGTTGAACTTGCTGTTGTAAGGATATCTATAACCGTATCCATAAGGGTGTAGAGGTTCGGTGTTTTTTCGCAGGTTTTTCTTGCGAGCATTGAATAAGTGATTTTATCGGCCTGGCTTCTTGGTGCCTGAACTGCAGGACCACGGCTTTTATTGAGCATTCGGAACTGAATCATTGAATTATCGATGAGTTTTGCCATTTCGCCGCCAAGGGCATCTATTTCGCGGACTATGTTTCCTTTTGCAATTCCTCCGATCGAAGGATTACAGCTCATGCGGGCAATTGCATCGGGAGTCTGAGTAATCAAAACTGTTTTAAGTCCCATTCTGGCACAGGCAAGTCCCGCTTCTATTCCGGCGTGTCCTGCACCAACAACGGCTACATCATAATAATCATAAAAACCAGGCATAATACGTTGTATTATAGTAAAAAGTTATGAGCGTGAAAAGAAGAACAGGATTTTAAGGGCGCGGGGATGACATCCGTGAATGCATGAATACATGCGGCGCTTTAGATTGAATCTATCCCAAAAGGATTTTTTTAAGCTCCACTGGATTCATAACAACTGTTTTGGCTCCGTGCTCTAAAAGAAAAGACTTTCCGCGGAAGCCCCAGTCAACGCCTATAAAATCGAGGGAGGAATTAAGACCGGTCTGTAAATCAACATCAGAGTCGCCGATATAGCAGGCTGTGTTTCTGTCTGTTATCCCCGCTTTAGAAAGAATTTCGAAGATTCCATCCGGGGCTGGTTTTGGTGGAACGCCGTCTCTTGCTCCGCTTATGATGTCAAAGCAGTCGGGGAAATATGTATTGCAGAGGTCAATCGCAGCGTTTTCGATTTTGTTTGTATTCACCGCGGTGATGATGTTATTTTTTTTGAGTTCCTTTATGCATTCAACAATTCCGTCGTAAGCTCTTGTTTTAATTGCAGAGTGCGAAGGATAGTAATCAAGAAATTCTTTTAAGATTTTCTGAAACTCTGATTCTTCAATCCCCTCCGGCAATGCACGTGAAAGCATCTTTGGAAGTCCGTTTCCTACAAAATATTTATATTCTTCGTAAGTGTGCTCGGGAAAGCCGTATTTTTTGCAGAAGAAATTTGCACTGTCTGCAATGTCTTCTATTGTATTGAGAATTGTTCCGTCCATGTCGAAAACTGCGAGTCTGTATTTCATTTTATGCTCCAAAAAAAAACGCCCGGTTAAGATGTTTATAAATCTGTTAGAATATCCCGTAAAGATTACAAAAGAGTCTTGAGCTCGTCCACAATCTTTTTAAATGTATCGCATGCTGCCTGTACCGGTTCTACACTTTCCATATCAACTCCCGCAATCTTAAGGCTTTCGATAGGGTAACGTGAGCCGCCGCTTTTTAAGAATTTAAAGTAGTCTTCGCGCTCTTTTTCTCCGCCGGTTGTAACACGCTGGGCAAGGGCAAGAGCCGCAGAAATTCCTGTTGCATATTTATAAACATAGAATGCGCTGTAGAAGTGAGGAATCCTCGAGCCCTCCATATCGCTGTTTGATTCAAAATGCATTTCTGGTCCAAAATATAATTCCAGAAGTTCACGGTAAGTTTTGCGGAGAAGCTCTGCCGTAAGAGGAGTTCCCTGTTCAACAAATTCGTGAGCCTTTAATTCAAATTCTGCAAACATTGTCTGGCGGTGGAGGGTAGCAAGAATGTCATCGGCACGCATTGCTAAAAGATATTTTCTTAAAGCTTTTGCATCCTTACACGGTTTTCCGTTTGCATCCTTTCCCTGTTCTGCCTGACTCAAAAGATATTTGAAAACGAGCTCTTCGTTAAAGGTTGATGCAACCTCTGCTTCGAAGATTGTGTAGTCGTAGCACATAAAAGGATTATTGTGAACAGAGTACCAACTGTGCATGCTGTGTCCACCTTCGTGTGCCATTGTAAATACATCGCGGATATTTTCTTCGTTGTAATTTAAAAGGATGAACGGGTCTCCGATGTAAGAGCCCGAACTGAAAGCTCCGCTTCTTTTTCCTATATTTTCGTAGCGGTCTGCCCATCCGTTTAAAAGTCCGTTACACAATCGGTCTGTGTATTCTTTTCCAAGAGGGGCAAGTGCGTTACGGCAGATTTCTACTGATTCTTCGTAGGTTGTTCTTGTTTCCACAGATTTTACAAGAGGAACATAAACATCATAGTGGCGAAGTTCTTTTAATCCCAGTGCCTTTTTCCTTAGAGAATAATAATCATGCAGGGTGTCCAGATTTTTATGAATGCAGTCAATAAGATTGTGATAAACAGAAAGAGGAACCTTGTTTCCGTAAAGTGCTGCCTGGAGCGATGAATCGTATCCGCGCGCACGTACATTAAATACATCCTGATTTACGCTACCTGCATAAAGAGCTGCAATGGAGTTTTGATGCTCTTCGTATTTTGCATAGAATTTTTTATATGCTTCTTCGCGAACCTTTCTGTCGTGATTATGCATCATAACGCCCCAGGTTGTTTCTGTAAGAGGCTGCTCTTTTCCGTCAATCTTTACTGTACCAAAGGTTTTGTTTATATCGACGTTTGTTAAAACAGAAAAAACTGTGTCTGGAGTCTGTGCTGTCTGCATCTGGAGTGAAAGGATTCGTTCTTCTTTTTCGCTCAAAATATATTTTTTAAAGTGAAGGAGTTTTTCGATGTATATTTTATAATCAGCAAAAGAAGGAAGATTAATCCATTCGCGGAGTTTTGCTTCATCCATCTCCTGGATTTCCGGTTCAACAAAGCTTAAAGCTGCCTGCATCTGGGTATAAGCCATCATTGCTCGGCCTTCGCGATCTGTTGCTTTTGGATCATCTTCATCTGCTTCGTGCTGTAATGAAGCGTAGTGATAGACTGTCTCCATCAAAAGGTTTACTTCTTCCAAAGCTTTTAATGCATTTAAAAAAGTTTTATCTGATTCTGAAAACTTTCCTTTAAAAGAGGCTGCTTTGTCTGTTAATTCGGGAAGCTTTTTAAGAGCGTTTTCCCAATCATCATCTGATTTATAAATTGAAGATAAGTTCCATTTGTCTTTTTGTGGAACATCTTTTCTGGCTGGAATTTTATTGTTTTTCATGACTAACATAATATCAGTTCACGGGAATTATTACAATTAAAGAGGCAATTAATCAGAAGAATAATCAGCCCGGCGAAATATAATCAGCTTTGTAATCCGGGGGCAGAGGAGGGGAAGCATAATCATCAGATAATAAAAAAATGTTATCAATCTTGAATTTTATCATATAAAATCATAACTTATAAAGATATGAGTACTGCTAAAAAACTATTGCACGGCCTTGAAAAAAAGTATGTTGTCAACGCCGTTTTTTCACCAATAGTGATGATTGGTGAAGTCTGTGTAGAAGTTATCATTCCTTACATCATGAAGGATCTTATTGATATTGGTATACATAATAAGGATTTAGCCTATGTTTTAAAATTCGGCTGCATCATGATTGCCCTTTCCCTTCTTTCGCTCACCTTCGGGGTTCTGGGAACAAAATTTTCTACTTATGCGGCACAGGGCTTTGCTTTTAATTTAAGAAAGAGGCTTTTCCATAAGATTCAGGGATTTTCTTTTTCGAATATAGACAAATTCAGTTCGGCTTCTCTTATCACACGTCTTACAACTGATGTTACAATGACAATGAATGTTTTCCGTATGCTCATCCACATGTGTGTACGCTCTCCTGTCATGCTCATTGCAGGAACAATCATGGCTTTTCAGATGAATGCTGATCTTGCTCTTGTTTTCCTTATTGCAATTCCTGTCATCGTTATTTCGATTCTTCTTATTGCTTCAAAGGCTCATCCACGCTTCGAAAAGATGATGAAAAAGTTCGACAGCATGAACGGAAGGATTCAGGAAAATCTTATTGGAATCAGAATTGTTAAAGCTTATGTGCGCGGCGAATACGAAGAAGATAAATTCTGTAAATCTGCCGCAGAAGTCCGTGATGCCCAGGTTCATGCAGAAAAGCTGATTATTTTTATGATGCCTGTGATGCAGATGGTTATGTATCTTTCCATGCTCGGCGTTATGTGGTTCGGCGGAAATCAGGTAATCATGGGAAAGATGGAAGACGGTATTTTAATCAGCTTCTTTACTTATGTAATTCAGGTGCTTTCTTCGCTCATGTTCCTTGGAATGGTTTTTGTTTCCCTTGTAATGGTAAAGGCTTCGAATAAACGTATCTGCGAAGTTTTAGATGAAGATGCAGAAATCAAAAATCCAACTCACGATGCTGTTATGGAAGTAAAGGATGGTTCTATAGAATTTGATAACGTATCGTTCAGCTATAATAAAAAGGCGGGTAACCTTGTCTTAAGCGATATTGATTTAAAGATTCAAAGCGGTCAGGTTGTCGGAATTATCGGAGGAACTGGTTCTTCAAAGACAACCCTTGTTTCCCTCATCCCTCGTCTTTACGATGCTTTCCGCGGAAATGTAAAGGTCGGTGGTGTTGATGTAAGAAATTATGACCTTAAGGTTCTGCGTGATAGTGTTAGTATGGTATTACAAAAGAACGTTCTTTTTACAGGCACAATCAAAGAGAATTTAAAATGGGGTAATGAAAACGCAACCGACGAAGAGATTGTTCAGGCATGTAAGGCAGCGGATGCAGATTCATTCATCTCATCATTCCCGGACGGCTACGAAACAGAGCTTGGTCAGGGTGGTGTAAATGTGAGCGGTGGTCAGAAGCAGAGACTTTGTATTGCCCGGGCTCTTTTAAAAAATCCAAAGATTCTTATTCTTGATGACAGCACATCTGCAGTTGATACGGCAACAGAAACAAGAATCCGTACAGCTTTAAAAAAGCTTGCTCCTTCTACTACAAAAATCATAATTGCCCAGCGCATTTCTTCCGTAAAAGATGCTGATGTAATCTTTGTTTTAGACGACGGAAAAATCAGCGGATACGGAACTCACGCTCAGCTTTTAAAATCTAACAAGATTTATAAGGAAGTATTCGAATCTCAGCAGCAGGGTTCAGGAGATGCAGATTTAGGAGGTGATGAATAATGCCACCACGAAACAGAGGTTTTGCAAAACCAAAAAATGCTAAAAAGACAATCAAAAGACTTCTGGGATACATGGGAAAATTTAAATCCCTCTGGCTTTTAGTTTTCCTCTGCACGATTCTTGCGTCCGGGTCTTCTGTTGCGGGAAGTTACCTCATAAAACCTGCAATCGATAATTACATTAAGCCGATGGCAGAGCAGTTCATGGCTTTAGTTCAGCAGGGATTTGGCGCAGACGATGTTATGAAGCAGATGACTCCTGCAATCTGGCAGTTTGCTAAGCTTCTTTTTGTCGTGCTTGGAATCTTTATTGCCGGTGTAACTGCTTCGTGGTGTAACTCAAGACTCATGATTTACATTTCTACAAGCCTTTTATACAAAATCCGCTGTGATCTTTTTAAACAGCTCGAAAAGCTTCCTATAAGATATTACGATGCTCATACTCACGGGGAACTCATGTCGCGCTTTACAAACGATACAGATACCCTCCGCGAAATGATGAGTCAGACTGTTCCGCAGCTTTTATCTTCCATACTTACTGTAGTTTCTGTCTTTGTCATGATGCTGATTTTGAGTCCGCTCTTAACTTTAATCATGATTGTTACAATGATTCTTATGACATTCATCATTGCATCTGTAGGAAAGAGATCTGTAAAGGCCTTCCGTGAAAACCAGAAGAGCATTGGTGAACTTAATGGTTATATAGAAGAGATGATTGAAGGGCAGAAGGTTATTAAGGTATTCAACCACGAGCCTAAAGCAGAAGAAGAGTTTTTACGTCTTGATGAAAATTTAAGGAAGGCCGGAACAGACGCCATGACTTATGGTGGTTTGATGGGTCCTATTATGAATAACCTTTCGCACATGCAGTACGCTGTTGTTGCAATGGTTGGTGCCCTCCGCGTTGTTACAGGTCATCTTGGTCTTGGTTCTATTGCTGCTTTCTTACAGTACACAAGACAGTTCTCTCAGCCAATTTCTATGATGAGTATGCAGGCAAACTCTGTTCTTAATGCGCTTGCGGGTGCAGAAAGAATTTTTGCCGTAATCGATGAAGAGCCAGAAATTGACGAAGGAAAATACACTCTTGTTAATGCATACGAAGCAAAAGATAAAAACGGAAAGCCACGCCTTGTTCAGTCATTTGGATTTACAGGGGAGTGGGCATGGAAAAATCCTGTTGATAATTCATTAAAGCAGCTTAAGGGCGAAGTGATTTTTGATCACGTTGTTTTCTCTTATAAACCGGAAAAGACAATCCTCCACGATATCTGCATTCACGCAAAACCCGGTATGAAGATTGCGCTTGTAGGTTCAACCGGTTCGGGAAAAACAACAATCATCAATCTTCTTACAAGATTTTATGATGTTGAAGACGGAAACGGTCATATAAGCTACGACGGTATTCCATTGAATCAGATTGCAAAAACATCGCTTCGTAAGTCGCTTGGAATGGTTCAGCAGAACACTCATCTTTTTACGGGAACTATCCGCGATAATATCCGCTACGGAAATCTTGATGCAAGTGATGCACAGGTTTACGAAGCAGCAAAGCTTGCAAATGCAGATTCATTCATCCGCCACCTTGATAACGGTTACGATACAGTCATCACAGGGGATGGTGCAATCTTAAGTCAGGGACAGAGGCAGCTTTTAGCCATTGCGCGCGCTGCAGTCGCTGATCCGCCTGTACTGGTTTTGGATGAAGCTACATCTTCGATCGATACACGTACTGAATCCTTAATCGAAAGTGGTCTTGATAAGCTGATGGCCGGAAGAACATCATTCGTGATTGCGCACCGTCTTTCCACAGTCCGAAATGCCGATGAAATCATCGTTCTCGAACACGGAAAGATAATAGAACGCGGCACCCACGACCAGCTCATCGCCGCCAAAGGCAGATACTATTTCTTATACACAGGAAATAAAATCTCCCTGGAGTAGATTTTTCATATAACTCATAAAGCATGAGATGATGTGAACTATAAGAATTTATAAAAAATGAAAATGATTATGGGCTTCATGTAAGAGTATATATATGGAGCTTCCCAAAATATAAATTATATATGGGCCGAAATAAATATAAATTATATATGGAGCGGAATAAATATATATTATATATAGGCCGGAATAAATATAAATTATATATGGAGCCCCCATAGAACAAAGTATATATAGGCCGGAATAAAAAAATACCTGAGTCAACGTGTTTTTAGTTGGCTCAGGTATTTTTTTATGGGAGGCTTATATATTTTTTTAATAATATTTTTATGGGAGCTCCATATATGTTTTAATATGATTTTTTATGGAAGGCCTATATATGTTTTTAATAATATTTTTACGGAGCTCCATATATGTATTTAATATATTCTTATGGAGCCCCATAAATATGATTTCCTCTTATTAATGACAATTTTTTATAAATTCATTATAATTTTCTTCATTATATTCATACTTTATGAGGAATGAAAATGAAAGCTATTGAATTGGAAAAGGCTTACGAGCCTAAATCTTTTGAAGACAGAATTTATAATGAATGGGACAGCAAAGGTTATTTTAAACCTGCGTCTGATGAAAAGTCTCCTGTGCACGAACAGTACAAGTGCCAGTGTGCAGACTGTAACAAGAAAACCAATACATATTCTGTCGTCATTCCTCCTCCAAACGTAACCGGCGTTCTTCATATGGGACACGGTTTGAACAATACTCTCCAGGACATCGTTGTACGCTATCACCGTATGAAAGGCGATAATACCCTCTGGGTAACAGGTACAGATCATGCCGGAATTGCTACTCAGAACGTAGTTGAACGTCAGCTTAAAAAAGAAGGTCTTACACGTAACGACCTTGGACGCGAAAAATTCCTTGAACGAACCTGGGCTGTAAAAGAAGATCATCACAACACAATCGTAAAACAGCAGAAAAAGCTTGGTAACTCAACAGACTGGGACCGTGAGCGCTTTACTTATGACGAAGGATTGAGCGCTGCAGTTCGCGATGTATTTGTAACTTTATATGAACGCGGCCTTATGTACCGTGGTAAGCGCCTTGTAAACTGGTGTCCTCGTTGTGGAACAGCTCTGGCAGATGACGAAGTAGATCACGAAGATACACAGGGTGCAATGTATCACCTTTATTATGAATATGCAGACGGCTCTGGAAAGATTGAAGTTGCAACAACACGTCCTGAAACTTTCTTTGGTGATACTGCTGTTGCCGTAAATCCTACAGACGAACGCTATACCAAGCTTGTTGGAAAAATGCTCAAGCTTCCTCTTACAGGAAAAGAAATCCCTATCATCGCTGATGATTATGTAGATAAAGAGTTTGGAACCGGTATGGTTAAGATTACTCCGGCCCACGACCCTAACGACTGGGAAGTAGGACTGCGACACAATCTTGAAGTTGTAAACCTTCTTACTCCGGACGGACGCATGAACGAAAACGTTCCTGAAAAATACCGCGGACTCAAGCCTGAACAGGCACGTTCTCTTGTAATAGAAGATTTAACTGCAGCTGGTCTTTTTAAGGGTGAAGAAAAAATGGTTCACTCTGTAGGTCACTGTTACCGCTGTAAGACTGTAGTAGAACCATATTTGAGTGACCAGTGGTTTGTAAAGATGAAGCCTCTTGCAGACAAGGCTTTAGCTGCATGGAAAGCTGGCGAAATCCAGTTCTTTCCTCAGAAATGGGAAAACACATACGAACAGTGGCTTGTTAATATCCGCGACTGGTGTGTAAGCCGTCAGATCTGGTGGGGGCACCGTATTCCTGTATGGTACTGTCAGAAGTGTGGAGAAGTAATCGTTAGCCGCACAGATCCTGATAAGTGTCCGAAGTGTGGATGTGGTGCCGCAGACCTTAAGCAGGACGAAGACGTTCTTGATACATGGTTCAGCTCATGGCTCTGGCCTTTCTCTACTTTAGGTTGGCCGGAAGAAACTCCTGATATGAAGCTGTTCTATCCTACAACTGCGTTAGTTACAGCTTACGACATCATCTTCTTCTGGGTAGCAAGAATGATTATGGCCGGTCTTGAATTTACAGGTAAGGCTCCTTTCCACGATATCTATATTCACGGACTTGTTCGCGATAAGCAGGGACGCAAGATGTCTAAGTCTCTTGGAAACGGAATGGACCCTCTTGAAATTATTGATATGTACGGTGCCGATGCCCTTAAGTTCACTCTCGGGTTTATGTGTGCTCAGGGACAGGATGTTTTAATCGATAAAGATTCATTCAAACTTGGTTCACGCTTCTGTAATAAAGTATGGAATGCTTCGCGCTATCTTTTGGGTAATCTTGAAGGACGTAATCTTGTTCCTGTTACAGATGCAGATCTTACAGAACTGGACAAATGGATTTACGGACGATTGAATTACGCTGTTAAAACATCACGCGATGCACTCGATACATACCGCTACAACGATGCGGCAAGCGCACTTATGGAATTCTTCTGGAATGAATTCTGCGACTGGTACGTAGAAGCAACTAAGATAAACTTTAAAAACGGCGACGAAAAAGAAAAGGACAGACAGGCTTCTGTTTTGATGAACATCCTCGAAGAAAGTTTACGTCTTCTTCATCCGTTTATTCCTTTTGTTACAGAAGAAATTTACGCAAAGCTTCCTCTGGCAGAAATTGCAAAGAATAGAAAAGCTGCAGGAACTCAGAATATTGCAGGCAACAGCGACTATGTTGGTATGCTCATCAATGCTCCTTATCCGGAGGTTACTGCATCACGCGACAACGACGAAATTGCAACACGCTTTGAATCTCTTAAAGATATGATCAGTAAGGTTCGTGCAACAAAGGTAGACTGCGGAATTGATCCTGCCGTAAAGATTAACATTGCAGTTAAGATCGAAAAGGGTAGTGCAGCAGAAGTTGCCCGCGAAAAGGTAGAAATGATTCAGCTTTTAGGCGGTGTTGCAAAGGTTGATTTTATTGACGAAAAACCAGCTTCTTCGATTGGTGCTGTAGGCGCCGGCTACGAAGCATTTGTCCTTGTAGACGAAAACATCAATAAGGAACAGCTTTTGTCACGCTTCCAGAAAGCTTTAGAAAAAGAACAGGGTTATGCACGCATGAGCGAAAACAAACTCAACGGAAACTTTGCACAGCACGCTCCTGCAAATCTTATTCAGGAAGAACGCGACCGCCTTGCAGAAAGCCAGAAAAAGATTGCTACACTCGAAAGCTATATTTCTGAATTAAAATAGAAGAAAACCGGGAGGAAAGGGTATGAAAAAATTTCTGATTTCTCTATCTGTACTGTTTGTATTTTTATTCACAGCCTGCTTTAACGAAAAAGAAAGTCCTCTGTACGACAGCGAATGGCTGATGATTAATTACGATATTAATAACAACAACAAGGAATACTATCATCAGCTGATTCTTAATCAGGATCATACAGCTGTCATCAGGGTGACATATACAGACAGCACAAACATCATTGAATGGAAGGGAACTTACAAGCTTTCCTCAAAAAAAATCACTTTTAATTTTACTGAGTGTAACCGTTACGAAAGCGGAAAGAAGGTCGGTAATTATGAAGCAGTCAAACTCATAAAATATTATACCGGAGAATTCTTTTATTCAGTTGCAAAGATTGCAGAAAAAGAAGGCGAAGAAGGAGTCTATCACCTTCAGCTCACCCGTCCGGAAATATATTTTTATGGAAAAGGACTTGATATCTTTGGAAACCCTCTTGATGTTTTTGTAAAAACAAAGTGATTCAGATGAGCTGGATTTTTCTTGTTTTACTTTACGGGCTTTTAAAGGGAGCCAGAGAGATTGCCAAAAAAAAGGCGATGGACACAAATTCCGTGATGGAAGTCCTTGTTGCCTATACGGTCATATCCCTGGTTTTAGTGATTCCTTCTGCAAAAGAAGCCGTTGGAATAGACTTTCATTTTTTACCAGCCGTTGCATTCAAATCTTTCTGCATGTTCCTTGCCTGGATCTGCAGCTTTTACGCCTTAAAAAAACTTCCCGTAAGCCTTTATGGAATCCTCTCTCTTTCCCGCGTTCTTTTCGGCTCCCTCCTTGGTGTTTTACTTCTTCATGAAACTCTGAATCTTTATGGAATCTTTGGCCTCATTTTTGTATGTACCGGTCTTTTGATGCTCAAGTTTAAGCCCAAAAAGAAGGGAAAATCAGTTGACTTGCAGGATGATGATGATGTACCGAGGGTTGTCCCCCTTGTAAATGATTTGAACGAAAAATCATCGAGGGTTGTCCCCCCTGCCGCTCGTGCCAAAGAAAAACCTCTGGCGCTATTTGTCGTAATTGCGTTTATTTCGTGCATCATGAACTCAATCTCGGGCTTTATGGATAAAATTCTGATGAAGGATATAAGTTCGTCCGAACTTCAGTTCTGGTACATGCTTTTTATTGTCCTTTATTACACGATTTATGTTTTAATCAAAAGAGAAAAAATCAGCATTTCTGTCGTAAAAAATAAATGGGTCTGGATTTTAGCTGTGATGTTCGTAATCGGAGACAAGTCACTTTTTATTGCAAATGCAAATCCCGAAAGCAAAATCACGATGATGACTTTAATAAAACAGAGTGCCTGCATCGTCACAATCATCGGTGGACGTTTTATCTTTAAGGAAAAAGGAATCGGATATAAGCTTTTGTGCGCTTCTATCGTCATTTTGGGAATTGTCCTTGGAGTGATAAAATAGGGCCTGTATGGAAATAAAAATTCGTTTTTGATATAATACAAGAAATTATGGCTAAGAATCATTACGAAATGAAAACCGAGCGTTCTCTTAAGATGGATGATAAAAATATGCTCCAGCTTAAGGATATGTCTTTTGCACCTTACATGCAGCTTGCAACAGGGCTTATTGGAAAAGCACGACACGCCGGTGGAAATATGTTCCGTCATCAGATGGACACCCTTGCAATTCTTATTGATTACGGATACATCGATTCTGTTTTGCTTAAAGCATCCATTATTCACGATACAGTAGAAGATATCCCGGGCTTTGATACAAATCTGATTATAAATGCCGACAGCGAAGGGCAGGAAGTTTTAGATTTAGTTTTAGAAGTAACAAGACGCGAGGATGAAAACAAAAGACAGTTCCTTCACCGAATCTTAGACACAGGAAGTCAGAAGGCAAAAATCTTAAAGTGTGCAGACCGCATTTCGAATATGATTTCGCTTGGATATGTTACAGACCCTGAGTTTATAGAACGCTACTGCGACGAAACTGAATACTTTCTTTTACCAATGGCCATCCAGGTCGACTTTAACATGTACCAGGAATTAATCACCCTGATTATGACCCGCCGCCGCTACCTCGAAGATGGTGGCTACTTCGATTCCCGCCACAAACCCACAACCAGCGCTGATAGTAATAAATAATTTCTCCGGGCGTTTAGATGCAACCCCTTCTGAAACAGGGGAAGGCTTTTACAAATCAACGTGCAGTTTTATCTTATAAAACTGCAACCGAACTAGAAGCAATGGATGACGACAATAAAATGTATGTTCGGTAGTGGACTATTTCTATAAAATTCATTATTTTATATATGTAATTTAATACTAATCTAATTTTTAGGAGATATACAATGGCAGATGTAAGAGTTGCTATTAATGGTTTCGGCCGTATTGGTCGTTTGGCTTTCCGTCAGATGTTTGACGCAAAAGGATATGAAGTAGTTGCAATCAACGACTTAACAAGCCCAAAAATGCTTGCACACCTTCTTAAATATGATACAGCACAGGGTGGTTTCTGTGGAAAAATTGGTGAAGGAAAACACACAGTTTCTGCAACTGAAGATTCAATCATCGTAGATGGTAAAGAAATCAAGATTTATGCTGAAAAAGATGCAGCTAACTGTCCATGGGCAGCTAACAAAGTAGACGTTGTACTCGAATGTACTGGTTTCTATACTTCAAAAGACAAGGCACAGGCTCACATCACTGCTGGTGCTCGTAAGGTTGTAATTTCAGCTCCTGCTGGAAACGATCTTCCAACAATCGTTTACAATGTAAACCACAAAACTTTAACAAAGAACGACAACATCATCTCTGCAGCTTCTTGTACAACTAACTGTCTCGCTCCTATGGCTAAAGCTTTGAATGATGCTTACCCAATCCAGTCTGGAATTATGTCTACAATCCACGCTTACACTGGTGACCAGATGATTCTTGATGGTCCACACCGCAAGGGTGACCTCC
>JAEEGL014096105.1_pt1 | contig 15377 bp, 14 predicted proteins | sample 9134231 | NCBI WGS metagenome assembly JAEEGL01 (sample SAMN16246548, study PRJNA631951) | gut metagenome | biome: gut microbiome; feature: rumen; material: fiber-attached | host: Bos | place: Iran: Karaj | collected 2018-10 | reverse complement strand
TAATATACTTATGAAAAATACTCGATTAACACAACTGAATACTCACAGAGATGCATGGGTTGAGATAAATCTTGACTCTATCGCTCACAATGTAAGTGAGTTTCGCAAAAATATATCATCTGACAAAAAAATATTAGGAATAGTAAAAGCAGATGCCTACGGGCATGGGGCATCTATGGTTGCACCAATAATGCTTGCTTCAGGTATTGATATGTTAGGAGTTGCCTCTATTGATGAGGGGTTAGATTTGAGAAGAGAAAAAATCAGTTGTGAGATTTTGGTTGTCGGGGCTGTTCCGGTCTGGTCGTTTGAAATAGCAGCAGAAAATGACATCTCTGTCTCTATTTTCTCTGATAAACATTTAGATGCCTGCAAACAAGCCTATGAAAGAACAGGCATAAAACCGAAAGTCCATATTAAACTCGATACAGGCATGAACAGAATTGGACTTGAACCTGATTACGCAGTTGAGTATATAAAAAAAGTGCAAAACTCTGATTTTGTTGATTTTAAAGGTATTTTTACTCACCTTGCCAATGCAGAATTGCCAAAAGAAACACAAAAGCAGTTTGATTGTTGGAATAATATAGTGTCTGCAGTTGATACTGACGGTTTATTGTTGCATATTTTGAATACTGCGGGTTCTATGACCTATGATGTGAAATCAAATATGGTAAGAATGGGTATTGCAATATACGGGCTATATCCTGATTTGGCTGACGACTTGAAATTTAAGCCTGACTTAAAACAGGTTATGGGGCTAAAAGGCAGAATTACAAATATACACACAATGCATAAAGGTAGTGGTATTAGTTATGGTTACAGTTATATAGCAGATAAAGATATAACAGTTGCAACAGTTCCCGTTGGCTACGCAGATGGTGTTCCCAGAGCCTTATCAAATAAGATTTATGCCGAACTCAACGGACAAAAAATCAAACAAATCGGCAACATAACTATGGATCAGATGATGTTTGATATTACGGGGGTTGAGGCTAATGAGGGTGATATAATTACTCTGTTGAACGACAAAGATTTATCTATAGATAACTGGGCAAAGATTTTAGGTACAATAAATTATGAACTAACCTGCCGTCTGAAAGTACGTTTACCAAGAGTTTATGTCAGAGGATAGGGGTAGTAAATAGTTTTTTTAGTGAAAATTATTATTGTCAGGCAGTGACTGACCGACTACTGACTCATATTCCATATTATTAAATGTAAATAATTCTTTTTCTGATATTTCCAGTGCTTCTGATAAATCAAATAAAAGACCCAAACTGATAGAGCGTTTCGCTGTTTCGATTTTTGCTAAATGCTCTCTTGATATGTCTAATATCTCTGCGAGTTTGTTTTGCGACAATTTTTTATTTTTTCTTGCCTTTTTAATATTCTTTCCGAGTATTATTAGTTTTGTAGTCTTATTGGTCATATTTTTATTTTCGGCTATAATTAAATAAATGTATGTAGTCTAAAAGAGAACAAATAAGGTGATTAAAATGTATAAAAAGAAAATATTGATTGACTTGGATGGGGTATTGAACGAATATAAGGGGAATTATGATGAAAATTATATTCCTGAAATTAAAAATGGAGCAAAAGAATTTTTAGAAAAATTATCACAAACGGGAGAATTATATTTATTCACAACAAGAAATCTTTTATTGTCGTCAAAATGGCTTATAGAAAATGGAATTGATACTTATTTTAAAGATGTAACTAACACAAAACTCCCATCATATTTGTATATTGATGACAGGTGTGTTTGTTTTAACGGTAAATATTCTGACACATTAAGTGACGTAGAAAAATTTAAAGTTTACTGGAAATAATAGTAGGGTGCAATAAATTGCACCAAAATATTTATGTACTAAATGATTAAAAAGTTAGCGGTATTTTAAACAGAAAGTTAGCAGTTAACACAATCGATTTATATTGTCATAGTATTCTTAAGCATACACCTAATTTATATATTTACCCCTGTCCCCGCAAAAACTTTGCAGATGTCTTTTCTGTAGGTTTTGCCTCGGAAGTTTATTGCATCAATTTCATCGTACATTTTTTCGCCTGCTCTGCCTAATGTCTTGCCGGTTGTTGTGAGAACAAGTGTTCTGTCACCTTGGGTTTCAAATTCTGTGTATTCGTTTTGTTTTGTGTGAATGTGGTTGATATATGTATCTTCCTGTAAATCGTCAAGCCCTGTGATAATTTCGTTTTTAACCTGTCCGCTTGACAGTACGCAACTTGTCGCAAATTCATCTTTAAAATCTAACATATCGTAATCGTCAGAAAATGACCCTATTGCGCAGGCATGCATTATTTTAAAAAGGTCGTTATCTATTAATGATAATATCCCCTGTGCATCGTGATCGTGCAGGAACGGGCTACATTCTGTAATTGCAATATCGCCTTCCGGAGTTAAAATTCCTTCAAATCCCAAAATACCCATATATGGTTTTAAACCTTCTGATAAATAGTTTATTACAGGATAAACTATCTCGTTCATAATGTAGTCTTCGTGGTCATAAGTCAGTTTCGTAAATGGTGAATTTGCACCCATTCCGTCTGTCCACAGCCCGCCATCACCTTCAAGTGAAAATCTGTAATCCCTTGTACTGCCTAATGGTAAGGCTTTAAACCCATCGGTTATAACATAAAATATAAACGGTGTACCATATACGTATTCTTCTATGATAACTTTGTTTTCATCACCAAAAAAACAGTCTTCTATGTATGATTTTGCTATATTGAACGATGGACAAACCATTACAGAATTTTTTGGTTTGTGTTCTTCTGTCTTAATAATTACAGGCATGTCTGCGTTTTTAACGTAATCTATTGCAAGATTTTTCTTTTCATATATAGCAAATCTTGGGGTTGGGAGTCTTAATTTATAAAACATTTTCTTTGCTATCGCTCTGTTTGTGGCAAATTGTGCAGAATCTGCATCAGGTGCGAATATCATTAACCCGTTTTCACTGAACATTCTTGCTATGTCTTTTTTTATTGCTTCTTCTGAACAGGCAATAGTGAAATATATGTCATTCTCTAATGCAAAATTTAAGAGTTCTATAACATTATTTTCCCTTATATCAACAACTGTTGCAAATTCTTTCATACTGTCGTTGCCTGATGCAACAAATACGTTAAATTCTTCTGATAAAAGTCTTGCTAATGCTGATTCTTTTGCCGAATTTCCAACAATTAATATATTTTGTTTCATCTGTGTTTCCTCTTAAATTTTGTCGTCAGATTAGTATAATCTATGCTTAAATTATAGTCTAATACAGAGATAAACACAAATATTTTATTTAATATGCAATATTAATAAAGGGTGATTTATCACCCTTTGTTTTATTCTTTTAAATAACTTTTTAAGTCAGAACTTATATCTTTTTGTTTTGCAAGTTTTTTGAGTTTGGATAAGGCTCTGTTTTCTATTTGTCTTATTCTTTCTCTTGAAACATTAAATCTGTTGCTGACTTCTTCTAATGTTTGTTTTTCACCTGAATCAAGCCCGTATCTTAATATGAGAACATCTCTTTCTTTTTGGCTTAAGGTTTCAAGCATTTTTGTAGTGTCGAATTGCAGATTTTCATCCGTAACCATTGCGTCAGGTGTATTTAGTGACTCATCTATAATGTAGTCGATAATTTTGTTTGCATCTTCTTTTTGGTTTGTCGGGTTATCAATACTAATAGTTGTTTGGGTAGATTTATTAATCTCTGTTAACTTTTTGAGTGATATTCCCATAGCATCTGCAAGTTCTTGTTTAGTAGGAGTTCGTCCTAATTTTGTAACCAGCATTGTAGATGTTTTTTTAATCTTTGTTAAAGTATCTATCAGGTGCATAGGAAGTCTAATCATTCTTGATTTGTCTGCTATTGCCCTTGTGATAGACTGTTGTATCCACCATGTTGCATACGTAGAAAATTTGTAACCCTTTTCGTAGTCAAATTTTTCGGTCGCTCTGATTAGTCCGACATTACCCTCCTGAATTAAATCAAGGAAAGATAAACCTCTGCCTACATATTTCTTTGCAATACTAACAACAAGCCTTAAATTTGCATTGATAAGTGTTTTTCTTGCAAGGTCATTGTTCGTTTCTTTTATGCTTTTCGCAATTTTGAGTTCTTCATCTTTAGTCAAAAGAGGATATTTACCTATCTGCTGAAGATAAATTTTTACAGAATCGTCTGCATTTATATCATCAAGGCTTTCGTGCTCTTTTGCTTCAGTATCAGTGTTCCCTTCATCAGGAATGTGTTCAAAATCAATACCTTCGTCAGAGATATCGTCAATACTTAAACTGATTTTTTCGTCTTTTTCGTTTAACATAATCATTTTTCTCCGCCTTTCGTCAACTTTTGGCGAACGCTTTCATAAACTATTATACTCATAGCATTTGAAACATTCAACGAATTGAAATTTTTTAACATTGGTATTTTAACCTGAAAGTCTGACATTTTCATGAGAGTTTGGGAAACTCCGCTATGTTCTCCCCCCATTACCACTGCAAAATTCATATCCGTATAATCTACATCGTAATAATTTTGGTTCGATTTTGCGTCAGTTACAATTACCCACCAGTTGTTATCCTTTAGGGTTTGTATTGCAGTTGAAAGGCTATTAACCTTTATAATATCTATATGGTTAACAGCACCTGCGCTTGTTTTTTCAACAACAGATGTAATCTGACCATTTCTTCTTGATGGGATAAGAATACCGTCTATCCCTGCGCAGACGCAAGTTCTTATTATTGCACCTATGTTGTGAACATCCTCTACCCCGTCCAGTACTACAAGTGATGATGTATTACTGTCCCTGTGTTTTTCTATAAAATCTTCAAGTTCCATATATTCTATTGGTGCAACCTGTGCTATTACACCCTGATGGTTTAGTCCTTCATATTGCGAAAATTTTTCTTTTCCGACAAACTGGAAGATTATCCCTTTCGCTTTTGCAAGTTCTTTTATATCTTCCATTTTATTATCAGAGTGGTTGGTTTTTGATATAAGAATTTTATTTATCTCCCGCTCGCCCGTTAATGCTTCCATTACAGAATTTTTGCCGTATATAATATCATCAGGCGGGGTGATTTCAGGCAAATGTTTATTGCCTGAATTTGATACAAATTCTGATTTCCCCGTTTTATATTTACCACCATTTCTGTGGTATTTTGCGTTGTTTGTGTTTTTCATGGTCATTACTTTGTGACTAATTGTTTTGATACGTTTAACATTCTGTCGATGCATTTTACCGCTTTTTCAGCAATAGTTTCATCAACATTTATTTCGTGTTGTTCATTTAACAGAGCATCATATATATCTTCAAGAGTATGCCATTTCATGTTAGGACATACTACACTGTTTTTAATGAGAATAAATTGTTTGTCAACGTAATCTCGTTCAAGTCTTTCTACAACACCTTTTTCGGTTGCTATGACAAACTGTTTTTCATCACTTTCTATGGCATATTTCATAATACCTGTGGTACTGCCGACATAATCAGCAAGTTTTGTAACTTCCTGATGACATTCAGGGTGGGCTAAAACTTTTGCATTTGGATATTTTGCTCTTGCATCAAGAATATCCTGTGGTTTTATCTGCAGGTGCGTAGGACAGAACCCCGGATAAGTTGTTACTTTGACATTTCCCAGTTGTGCCTCTACCCATTTGCCTAAATATGTGTCAGGCAGGAATAATACCTCTTTTGCACCTAAACTTTTTACTATATTTATTGCGTTAGAACTTGTGCAACATATATCACATTCTGATTTAACTTCTGCTGTTGAATTTATATAACATACAACAGGAATGTCAGGATGTTTTGACTTGAACTCTTTTACCTGTTCTAAATCAATCATATCTGCCATACGGCAACCTGATTCTAACCGTGGCAACAAAACTTTTTTATCAGGGGATAATAATTTTGCAGTCTGTGCCATAAAATAAACACCCGCAAATACAATTATGTCTGCGTCTGTTTCGTTCGCTTTTTGGCTTAAATACAAAGAGTCACCAACGTAATCCGCCACCTCGTCTATTTCGACATTTTGATAACAATGTGCTAATATTACGGCATTTTTTTCTTTTTTTAGTGTTTTAATTTTATCTATAATTTCGTTCATTGTTGTTAATGGGTTTCCCCACCCCTTTTTACAATTATATAATAAAAAAAATGAATGGAAATTAAGTCTGTATAAAGATGTTATAAACTTTTTAAATAAATATATTTAGTAGATAAAATATTGCTTATCCTTATTCTGGCTGTATTTCGCCCTAACCCGCTTATATCATGTCTTTTACATGTTTTTATTATTGTAAAGAAATATTACAAGTATATATCAAAAAAGGCAAATTTTTAATACCCGAATACTTTATAAAAGTATAAAGCTCTCTCTTCTTATTTAAACGGACAGACCTTGATAACAAGGTCTTTTTTTTATGCTTTTTTGGGAGGAAGCCCTATTTTTTCAAGAAGATATTTAACATAAAATTTCATGTGGCAAAAATTTTCGTTGTCTGAAAAATATGTTTTGTATATAAAACAGGTTTTACATTCGCAGTTATGTTCGTAACATTCTGTCGCTGTTCTGTTCCACAGCCTGATATTATCTCTGATTGGGAGATGGGGTAAATTTTCTTCGTACATTTTTGAGCCTTTCTTCCGCAAGTCTAATAATATATTGGAGGAGTCAAACTTAAAATTTTGTGAAATTAAGTTGACTATTTGCATAAGATATGTTTAAATGTAAATTATAGATTAACATCTATAATCTAATTGTAAATCGTTAGTTTACACATGTCAATAATTATGAAATAAAATTTACAAAGTTATGAAAGTTACAGAATTACTGGATTTAATACAAAAAAAGACATCTGAATCAATAAATCAGAGCATGCTTGCTAAGGCATTAGGGGTTACAAGGCAGACTATTTGTAACAGAATACGGAACAACAGCGAGATTACTATCAGCGAATTAGAAAAAATAGAAGAGTTTTTCGGGGTAAGATTGTTTGTAGAAAGTTCCTCTTCAGATATGATAAAAGTTGATTATTATCCTGAGGTGTTTGCAAGTTGCGGACCCGGTACTTTTACTTTGTCTGATGAAAAGGAACTTATTGAGTTGCATAAGTCCTTATTGCCCGCTAATTGCAATAATTCTAAAAAATATTCTATTATTCATGCTAAAGGGGACAGCATGTCGCCTTATATTAATAATGGGGACAAACTTATTATTGAACACATATCTTCTAATAATATTATTGATAATAAGGTTTATGTTTTCGGGTATAAATCAGAGATTTTCGTTAAAAGGTTATCAAAAAATATTGATGAGATTATTGTTAAATCAGAAAACCCTAATTACAGTATCAAAGTAATAAAAGGTGAAGATATGAACGAAATATATATTATAGGTCAGGTTGTAGGAGTGTTGAGAAGTATATAATGGGTGCAGAGGACAATATTGTAATAAAGGATAATGGGGTATTATTGAGATTAAGAATTTCGCCAAATTCTTCAAAAAATCAGGTTATTGTTGACGGCGATATTATTAAACTCAAAATAACTGCCCAACCCATAGAGGGGAAAGCAAATAAAGCAGTTGTTGAATATTTGTCTAAACTGCTCAAAACTCCAAAATCATCAATAGAAATATTGAAAGGTGATACTTCAAAAGAAAAAACTCTTTTTATTACTACCTCTGATAATGATAAAAAAAATTCTGTTAAAGCAACTTTGTTGGGTTTGGGGTAAAGGGGCAAATTGTTGTTTAATAACGCAGGCTGACTTTAATCTGACAAAACAAGATTGTGAACTGAACTCTATCCTTTGGTGCGATTAATTATTATTATTTTTAAATTTTTTATGGCATTTCGTAACTTCATGCATCCTTAATACCGGAAAATAATAATTACCCTCAAATCATGTCGCAGAGCATGTTTTGACTATCATTGAGTTTTAGAAATTTATATTAAGTTTTGTAAACGTGGTGAAAAACATGAGGCAATTCATGAAAACAAAAAAACTTTATATAAGTGTTGAGGATGTAATAACTTACATTTTTAGAGGATATAGGGAATTAAGGAGATTTATTATGGCAGGAAATTACGACGTAACTAATGTTACAGCAAGAAACGGTATCGACAACACTTCATCATTCAGAACAGGTAACAATGGTAAGAAAGTATTTATAGGTACTGACTGGAACGAAACATCACACATAACAAACGACAAAAATCAGGGAACAATTTTCGAAGCAGACAAGGGAATGACCCTTCAACTGAATTCAAGATACAAAAATGGCAATGCTGATGTATATGCTAATTTAGATAAAAAACACACAGGTATTTCATTCGACTTGTTAGACAAGTTCATCGCAGCAGCAGCAGACGGTGTTTTAGAAGACGTTGACCATAAAGGTTATACAGATGAAAACAAAGTTGCTTTCGGTAAGGCATTTGATGAATTGAGAAAACAAAAATTAGCAGCAGCACAAAATGATCCATACGGAAAAGAATATACAAAGATGAAGAATGGTACAGAGTTTAACTTCACAGCATCTGAAATTGAAACATTATACAAGGCAGCAGGTTTCGATTTGGTTAAGAAACAAGCACCGGTAGAACCACCTAAACCGGTAGAACCTAAAAAACCTGTAGCACCGGTAGAACCTGAACCACAACCTGTAGGTGGCGACGGCAGGGCAATCGAAGTTACTAACAATGTATTAACAACCATATTGGGTCTTGATACAGAAAAATATGCAGACTACAAATATGTAGGCTATACAAAGGAATCAGCAAACGGTATTGATGCATTTGTATTCAAGTTGCAAAAAGATAGCGATGTAATCACTGTTAAGAAAAACGCAGACCAAATTCAAAAATTATTAAAAGAAAATCCTGAAATGAAAGAACAACTAATTGCTGACGAATTAGAATTAGATAAGGCTGACATGAAGGGTACAGGCGCAACTCAAGTAGAAGCACCAAAGGCTGAAAAAGCACCAAAAGCAGAAGAAACACCTGCACAGACTGAAGCACCTAAAGGTCCTGCAAAACCTAAAAAATCAGATTTCTACAATTCAGCAGTTCTTGGTGGTGCATTCCTGAGCAAGGAAGATAAAGCAAAATATAATCAAGGTAAAATCGATTATCAATGGGCATTAGCAGCATACTATGATCAAATCGGTGATCAGGAAGCAGCAGCAAAAGCAGTTCAAAAGGCAACTGAACTTGAAGGAAAAACTTTAAAAAAGTAGCAAACCCTGTTGCTCCAAAAGCAGCAGCAGGGACTGATGCAGAAGTTAAGGCTCAACCTTCTGAACAAGATGAACTTGACAAATACTTCGCAGAACAAGTAACAAATGCTCAATTCTGGGTAGGTAGAGTATGCGTTGACGAAGATATCAACAACCCCGATCAATTCCAAGGCTCATACGACCAGGTTACATCAAAAGATGGCAGAAGATTAGCAAGAGTTTCTGAATACAAAGATGGTAAAACAAATTTCAGATATTACGAAGTTAAAGCAACAGTTATCCATTCTAAATACGGTCAAGAATACAAAAACATTATTCCTGACATCACAAAGGAAGTAACAGACGCTCAATTCTAATCCAAAATATAATATAAAAAGCGGTATCATCAGATACCGCTTTTTTGTTGTATATCTAAATCATTGTTTAACAGTATAACCGCTAAATAATAATTTACTTAACTTTACTAAAATCAGCAATTAGGTTGTAGTGACCTTTGAGTAAAGTTAGCAAGCCTATTCTGTTGTTTTTGATGTTTTCGTCTTTATCCATTACGAGAACTTTATCAAAGAAAGCATCAATTTTTGAATTAAGACCAACTAATTGTGTTAAGTAATCAGAGTAATTGTCTGTGAATGAAATAGATTTCACTGCTTCATAAAGATTTTTTTCCTCATCGTATTGGAACAAATCTTCGTCAATAATATCAAAAGATGTATCTTTTAATATTCTTATTACTCTGTTAGCATTTTCAACGGTCATAGGGCTTTCAAAATCAGAAATAGCCTGAACTCTCTTAATGTAGTCTGATAAGTTTTCAAGAGGGTTGCCTATCAGACAAGCCTCTAAAATATCTTTTTTATAGGTATCCGAAAGGAAAATAGTTAATCTCTGGATAATAAATTCTTCTACATCAGCCTTGCAGTCAGCCTGAATAGGTAACAGTTCCAAAGTAGAAGCAATAAGTTCAGATAAGTTTATATCTAAATTATTATCAATAATAGTTTTAATAATACCCAGAGCAGCACGTCTGACACCCAGCGGATCGGAAGAGCCTGTAGGTTTTTTGCCTGATGCAAATACTGCGCAAATATTATCCAGTTTGTCTGCGATACCAACTATTTGACCTTCCTTCCCTTTAGCGAGTTCACTGTCAGCATTTAGCGGGAAGTAGTGTTCTTTTATACCCTGAACCACTGCTTCGTTTTCGCCGGATATTCTTGCGTAATCAGCACCTATGAAACCTTGTAGTTCTGTAAATTCAAATACAAGGTGTGTTGCCAAATCTGCTTTACATAAATATGCACTGCGGATAACATCTGTTTCGTTAACCCCCAGTCTTTCACAGATTTGTTTTGATAACTTGATAAGTCTTTGAGTTTTGTCATATACAGAACCCATACCTTTTTGGAAAGTCATACCTTTAAGATTTTCTACGTATTCTTCAAGTTTCTTTTTGGTATCGTTTTTAACGAAGAATACTGCATCATCAAGTCTTGCTTTGATAACTCTTAAATTACCTGCTTTGATGTTTTCAAATTCGTCACCGATATAGTTTGCAATAGTGATAAAGTTATTTGTTAATTTACCGTCTTTAAACAGTGCAAAATATCTTTGGTGAGATTCCATTACTGTAATTGTAACCTCATCAGGAATATTAAGATATTCTTTATCAAAATTACAGATAACTGCAACAGGCCATTCACAAATGTTTGTAACCTCTTCCAGCAAATCGTCAGAAATTCTTGTTGTTGCACCAATTTCTGATGCTTTTGCGTTGGCAACCTCAATAATTTTTGCTCTTCTTTCTTTTTGGTCAGCAATTACATAACCCTCTTTTAATTTGGTTTTGTATTCGTCAGGGTTATTTATCTCAACAGGTTTGTTATAAGAACGGTGACCACGTGAGAATTTTGATGATTCAATGTCTAAAATTCTTATTTTTAGTTCGTCATTATTATAAACAGAAACTATCCAGCGGATAGGTCTTGAAAATTTTTCCTCGTGTTCTGCCCAGCGCATAAAGTGTGAACCCTGTAGTTTTAAAATAATGCCCGGTATGTTTTCTGTGAGAACATCTTTTGTTGATTTCCCTTTTTGCTCTACTTTTGCCCAAACGTAATCATCTTCAACATACAATGCATCAGGGTTAATTCCGTTTTTCTTTGCAAAACCTTCACCTGCTTTAGTAAGATTTCCGTTTTCATCATAGGCAATCTTTTTGATCGGACCTTTGAAGGTTTTTACTGAATCAGGCTGTGCATCTGTCAATTCATTAATAATAACAGCCAGACGTCGTGGGGTCGTTAATACATCAATTTTCCCATACTCTATGTTATTTGCCCCTAAAAATTTTTCAAATGTTTCTTTTAATTGTGCCTCTGCTGATGTAATAAACTTGTAAGGCAACTCTTCTACACCAATTTCTAATAAATATTTGCTCATTCTTAACCTCTTTTTTTGCTATTTAATAAATTTATTATAACACAAGGGTAAATTATTGTTCAGCGGGGGTAAATATATAAATTGTTAAAAGCCCCTCTCCTTTGGAGAGGGGTTGGGGAGAGGGTTCAATTATTAAACCAACTATTATTTTACCCTCTCTCAAATTTCTAAATTCACTGCAAGCAGTTCATTAAGAAATTTCTCTCTCTCCAAGGAGAGATATATCTGCTTCGCAGATAAGCAATAATTTATTCAACAATTAAAAAATAATTAAGTTTTAAGAGATTGCAGAATTTTTGTATTATATTAAGAATAGGAGAACGGTATGCAATATAAAGATTACTACGAAATATTAGGTGTAAAGCGAGAGGCGACGGCAAGTGAGATAAAATCTGCTTACCGTAAACTGGCACGTAAATACCATCCTGATGTTAATAAGACCCCTGAAGCCGAGGCAAAGTTTAAAGATATAAATGAAGCGTATGAGGTTTTAGGAGATGATGCAAAACGTCAGAGATATGACAGTTTAGGCGCAAACTGGCAGGGTGGCGCAGAATATACTCCTCCTCCGGGGTTTGAAAACTTTAGTTTTAACTTCAATCAGGGTGGCGGTCAAAGTTTTAATTTTAATCAGGGCGCAGGCGGGTTCTCTGATTTCTTTAGTTCCCTGTTCGGCGATTTTATGGCAGGCGGACAAACAAGAACATCCTACGGCAACGCCGGTTTTGGCGGGTTCGATTTCGGTCAGGGCAGTGCGCAGCAGACTCAACAAAGACCCCCTAAATCTGAAAAATTAGATATTACTAAAAATTTAGATATTACAATTAAAGATATTTTTGATGATAAACCTATTACGGTTAAATTCTCAAGTATGGAAAAATGTACTCACTGTACCCCGGGTAGTTTTTGTTCTCACTGTGGAGGAACAGGTTATGTGAATAATTCATCTTCTGCAAAGATTAAACTGCCTAAAAACGTGACTGAAGGTCAAAAGATTAAACTAAAAGGGAAAGGAAGATCTGATTCTTACGGCAGAAAAGGTGATATGTATCTGGTCGTTCATATAAAAGATAAGAATTATGAAATTGACGGAACAACTCTGACAAAAGAGGTTGAAATTACCCCTTACGAAGCCGTTTTAGGTACAACAAAAGAGATAGAAACTTTGCATGGAAAAATAAGTATAAAAATTCCTAAAATGGTTTCGTCAGGACAGTCGTTGCGTTTGAAAGAGTTGGGTTTGCCTGATAAAAACGGTAAACTTGGCGATTTAAAGGCTAAAATGAAAATAGTTATTCCTAAAGATTTGTCTGATGAAGAGGTAAAACTCTATCAGCAACTTGCTGATTTGCGTAAATAATCAGGCGGAAAAATTTTCTTTATTTGTTTGCTAATCAATTTCGGGTAGTGAATTTGGATAATATTCCCCCCGCAAATATACTGAAATATGGCGATTATTATTTTTTTAATCAGTCCATAATTAGAGTATGAAATTTGTGAGATTGTTAAAATTAATAAATAAAAAAGTCGAGAAGTATAACAAAATGGTTAATTCCAACCCTTTTGATACTCCTCTTCGTAACTATACAATAGTATGGGTAGAACAGAAATTCCCTCTGAAAGAATAACAGCAGAAAACTGCGTTGAGCCTTTTTAAGGCTCTTTTTTTTTGGTAAATTATTGTTTTTTGGCGAAGCCGATTTGTCTCTCCTTGGAGAGAGAAAAATTTCTTAATGAACTGCCTGCAGTGAATTTAGAAATTTGAGAGAGGGTAAATAACACTGTTTTTAATAACTTAACCCTCTCCCGTATTTGTAATAAAATTGCAGGCAAATTTAAACAACTACGACCTCTCCGTTGTAGGGGTTTGTCTTTTATAAATTTACCCCTATTTACCTCTATTTACCCCTATTTACCCCTAAACAATAATTTACTTCTTCCCCAAAACAATATCAAGCGGTTCGGTGTTTTGAGAACGCAGTACAAAATCACAGAGTTCCCGTATTGCGCCTCTGCCTCCGTCTTTTGTTGATACAAAATCACAGATGTTTTTTACCTCATCAACTGCATCCTTCGGACAACATGCCAGTCCGACTTTCTCTAATATGCATATATCAGGCAAATCATCTCCCATATATGATACGTTTTCAAACGTAAAATTGTATTTTTTTATAATCTCTTCTAAAACCGGTAATTTATATTTAATTCCCTGATGCAGTTCCGTTATACCTAAATTTTTTGCTCTATGCTCGACAGTGCCGTTTTTTCTTGCAGTGATTATAGCAGTTATTATTCCTGCTTTTTCAACGCATACAATCCCTTGACCGTCTTTTGCGTTGAATACTTTTGTTTCTTTTCCGTTTTCATCGTATATTATGCTGCCGTCAGTAAACACTCCGTCAACATCAAATGCCATTAATTTTATATTTTTTGCTTTTTCTTTCAAATTATCCATTGACATTTACCTTTATATTACATTTACCCCTTATACTACCCCTGCTTTGAGAATATCGTGGATATGAACAACACCAATAGGTTCGTTGTCATCATTGACAACGGGTAGGGTTGTAATAGAGTATTTTTCCATCAGATGAAGAGCCTTTGCTGCAAAATCTGCTGTTACAACAGTTTTAGGGTTAACGGTCATAACCTCTTTTGCTGTAAGGTTAGTAATATCAGAGTATTTAAGAACGGTTCTTCTTATGTCACCATCTGTGAGCATGCCGGACAATCTTCCTGACCTGTCAACAATCATTGCCATCCCGAGTTTGTGGTCAGTGATAAGTTTAATTAAATCAGTAAATTTGGTATCTTCTGATGCAACAGGCAATTTTCTGTCTTCTGACATCATTAAATCTTCAACGTGATATTTAATCCCTTTGCCTAATGCTCCGCCAGGGTGATAGATTAAGAAATCTTCTGCAGTAAAGCCACGTTGTTCTAACAGGCAAACTGCAAGCGCATCTCCCATCGCAAGGGTAGCGGTTGTACTTGCTGTAGGGGCTTTTCCCAGAGGGCATGCCTCTTTTTCTACTGATATATCAAGTACACATTCGCCTGCTTTTGCGAGCGTTGAGTTCATATTCCCTGTCATTGCTATGATAGGAACTCCAAATCGTTTGATTAGCGGTAACAGGTTTAATAATTCTTGTGTTTCTCCGCTGTTAGATATTGCTATAACCAAATCTTCACGTGTGATAATACCACTGTCACCATGAGTGCTTTCTGCAGGGTGCAAAAAGTATGACGGTGTTCCTGTCGATGTTAGTGTCGCAGCAATCTTTTTGCCGATAAGCCCTGATTTTCCCATGCCTGTAATTATGACTCTGCCTCTGCAGTTATACATAAGGTCTATTGCTCTGTCAAAATCACGACCTAATGAGTTTTTTAATCTTAATATTGCATTTGCTTCTATGTCAAATACTTCAGTTGCTACTTTTGTTAAATCTATCACTTTCATTATCACCTCAATTTCCCTGACATTTTTATTATATCGTAAAATTGAGGAATGGTAAATTGTTGTTTATCTGCGAAGCAGATATATCTCTCCTTGGAGAGAGAGAAATTTCTTAATGAACTGCTTGCAGTGAATTTAGAAATTTGAGAGAGGGTAAGTAATAGTTGGTTTAATAAATAATTGAACCCTCTCCCCAACCCCTCTCCAAAG
>JAEEGL012420990.1_pt1 | contig 15377 bp, 14 predicted proteins | sample 9134231 | NCBI WGS metagenome assembly JAEEGL01 (sample SAMN16246548, study PRJNA631951) | gut metagenome | biome: gut microbiome; feature: rumen; material: fiber-attached | host: Bos | place: Iran: Karaj | collected 2018-10 | reverse complement strand
TTGAGTTTGGACTTGGCCACCGCCATGTTCACTTCCTCGAAGTGATAGAACACCTTGCCCGGGGTGACCTCCGTGAGGCAGTCCAGACGGGAATTATACTTGCCCTCGCAGAAGATATAGGGCACCATGCCCGCCTTGATGATCTCCTCAATGATCATCTGCAGGTGCCGCCAGTAATACTTCCGGTAATGCTCGTCGCTCATGAAGCCGTCCATGCCCTTGTGCAGAGCCATGAACACGTGCTTGCCCTTGGAGTTGGGGTTCTTGCCCTGATTCCGGATCATCTCCAGCATGGGGCCGATGGACTCCTCGATGTACCGCTCCACGATCTCCGTGTTCTCATACAGATCCTGCAGGGAGAGGATGGTGCCCCGGAGCCCGTCGGAATAGCTGTCGAAGGGCACGGCTGCGCCGCCGCCCCGGAAAACGGGGTAGCCCATCTCCCGGACGACGCCGTTCAGCTTTTCCACGTTCTTCCGGTATTCCCGGTTCAGGTCGTTCAGCTTCCACAGATCCTCCAGCATGGCCCGGAACTCCGGCGTGGAGACCTGGGACGCCACCATCCTGGCGGCGCCGCGGCCCCCCGTGAAAAGCCTGGTAAGGGGCTCCAGCAGGCCGGATTCCCGGTAAAGCTGCTTGTGCAGGGCCCAGCCGGTGCGGTCGGAGAAGAATTCGTCAAATTCGTCGTCCAGCAGGGTGGGGAACTCGATGAACTGCTGGATGGAATTATCGTCGATGATGTGCCCGGGCATGCCCGCCCAGCGCATGTTCTTCGGCTTCTCCAGCTCCAGCATGGGCCCTTCGCCGGCATAGTTGGTGCCCACGTTCAGCCCGGCGTCCGGGTCGAACTCCTCCAGGTATTTGACGATGCTCTTTGTCATTTTCTCCAGGGTGGTGTCATAAATGACCTCGGCCACGGTGTACCCGGCGTTCAGCATGGGGAACAGCGCGGCGGAGGGCATCATGGGCACACGGTCCGGCTCCTGCAGGGCGATTGCGGCTTCGACCCTGGCGACCTTCTCGTCATAGCGCTTTTGTGCCTCCGGTGTCATCCTTTTATCCTCCTCTTGTTGTTGATGATATTTGTGACAGATTACCATATTTCCCGGCCGGATTCAAGGCAGTTTCGTCGATCTCTCCAGAAATGCAGCGCAGGCGCGGACCGGAGCCCGCGCCTGCGCCGCGTGATATGTGTGCGCTTATCCTTCGTCCAGGGCCGCCAGGGATTCCTGCAGCCGGTCCCGGCGGAACTGGTTCTCATACAGCTCGTGATACCGGCCCTTCTTCGCCATGAGCTCCCGGTGGCTGCCCGCCTCCAGGATGCGGCCGCCGTCGATGACCAGGATCCGGTCCGCGCTGCGCACGGTGCTGAGCCGGTGGGCGATGACAAAGCTGGTCCTGCCCCGCAGGAGCTTGTCCGCCGCCGCCTGGATCCGCTGCTCGGAGACCGTGTCGATGGAGCTGGTGGCTTCGTCCAGCACGAAGATGGCCGGGTCCGCCAGGATGGCCCGGGCAAAGGAGATGAGCTGCTTCTGTCCGGTGGACAGATTGCCGCCCCCCTCACCGGCGTCCGTATCATAGCCCTTTTCCAGCTTTTCGATGAATTCGTCCGCCCCCACGAGCCGGGCTGCCTCCCGGACCTCCTCATCCGTGGCCTCCAGGCGTCCGTAGCGGATATTCTCCATAATGCTGCCGGAGAAGAGGTGGGGGGTCTGGAGGACGTAGCCCAGGCTGCTCTGGAGCCAGAGCTGGCTCCGCTCCCGGTAATCCCGTCCGTCGATGCGGATGATCCCCTCCCGGGGCTCATAGAAGCGGCAGAGGAGGTTCACGATGGTGGATTTGCCGCCGCCGGTCTCGCCCACCAGGGCGATGTTCTCCCCGGCCTTCACGTGGAGGTCGAAGTCCGTGAGCACGGGCTCCCCCTCCTGGTACCAGAAGGAAACGTGATCGAAGTCCACGTCACCCCGGATCTTTTCCCAGTTTTCCCGCCTGGGGTGGAAGAAGTCGCCGTATTTCTCTGTGACCTCCGGGCTGTCGCCGATCTCGCTGACGCTGGTGAGCACGTCCGCCACACGCTCCGCAGCGGCCTGGCAGGACTGGAATTCGGAGAAGATGCCGGCAAAGTTCCGGATGGGCTCGAACATCATGCCCCCGATATTGATGAAGAAATTCAGCGTGCCGATGGTCAGGACCCCGTGCTGCACGTCATGTCCGCCGGCGATGAGGATGGCGCCGGTGGCCAGGCTGATGACCAGGCTGGCCAGGGGCATATAGATGGCGGAGACCGTGGCGGAGCGCATGGAGGCCCTGTACATATCCCCGGTCTCCCGGAAGAACTCCTCGTTGTTCAGCGCCTCCCGGTCCAGGGTCTTGCTGGTCTGGGCGCCCATGATCCCCTCGTTGAAGCTGGAGGTGATCATGCTGTTCAGCTTCCGGGTCTCCCGCTGGTATTTCAGGATCTTCTTCTGGAACCAGACGGAAATGACTGCCACCAGAGGCACGGCGATCAGGGTGATGAGGGCCAGCTTCAGGTTTACCAGGAACATGGCGATCAGGCTGGCCGCCACGGCCATGACGCCCCAGCCCAGGTCGATGCAGGTCCAGGAGACCATTTCCATGATCCGGGAGATGTCCCCGGTGAGGCGGGAGATGAGGTGGCCGGTGCTGGTCTTGTCAAAATAGCTGTAGCTCATGGTCTGGAGCCGGCTGTAAGCCGCCTCCCGCACGTCGGCGTTCAGGTTGGCCTCCAGCCTGCCCGCTGCCCGGCAGTACAGCAGGGTCAGGGCGGCCATCAGGAGCTGCAGCCCCAGGGCGGCGGAGGCAAAGAGCCAGAGGTGCTCCGTGGTGCCCGGGGTCATGAACCCGTCGATGGCCCAGCGGGACATGAAGGACATGGCGGTGTCGATCATTCCGGCCAGCATCCCGCCCCCCAGGATCAGGATGAAGTATTTCCCCCGTCCGGCGGCGAAGCTGAGAATGGTGCGCCAGGTCTTCGGGTCGATTTTCTGGCCCTGATAGTCCTTATCCTCGTTCACGCGCCCTCACCTCCTTCCACTGCGGCGCTCTGGATCTCATAGGTGCGGCGGTAGATCCCGTCGGGGATGGCCATGAGCTCGTCATGGCTGCCCTCCTCGGCCACCCTGCCGCCCTTCAGCACAAAGATCCTGTCCGCCTCCATCAGGGTGGTGATGCGGTGGGAGATGATCACGGTGGTGACCCCCCTGCGCCTTGCCCGGAGCGCGTCCCGGATGGCGGCGTCCGTGCGGGTGTCCACCGCGGAGAGAGAATCGTCAAAAATGAGCATGTCGCTGTCCCCGGCCAGGGCTCGGGCGATGGCGACCCGCTGCTTCTGCCCGCCGGAGAGGGTCACGCCCCGTTCCCCCACCACGGTATCGTAGCCCTGCTCGAAGTCCATGATGTCCTCGTGCACGCAGGCGTCCCGGGCGGCGGCCTCCGCCCGGTCCCTGTCGGGCTCCCGGGTGCGCAGGTCGATGTTCTGCAGGATGGTGCGGGAATAGAGGAAGGGCTCCTGGAGCACGATGCCGATGCGGCTCCTGAGCCAGCTCTTGCGGATCTGCCGCAGGTCCTCGCCCCCCACGGTGATGCTGCCGGAGTCGATGTCATAGAGCCGCTGCAGCAGGAGCATCAGGGTGCTCTTGCCGCTGCCGGTACCGCCCAGGATGGCTATGGTGCTGCCGCCGGGGATGTGCATGTTCAGGTGCTCCAGCACCGGCTGTCCCCCATAGGAGAAGCACACGTCCCGGAAGTCCACGTCGCCCCGGAGGGAGGGCGTATCCCCCTCCTCCAGATCCGGCTCCTCCTCCGCCTGGAAGATCTCCTCCAGACGGCCCGCCGCCACCAGGGTGCGGCTGAGCTGGCTCAGCACCCGGCCAAAGCCCCGGATGGGCCAGAAGAAGGTGAACACATAGCTGAGAAACACGGTGAAATGCCCGATGGTGAGGCTGCCCCGCACCGCCAGCAGCACGCCGATGACCAGTACGGCGGCGTATTCCAGGCCGCACACCAGGTCCAGGGCGGCCCAGAGGGAGGCAAAGGAGCTGTTCACCTTCATGAGCATGCCGCGGTTCTTCTCATTGGCCTCCCGGAATTTGTTCAGCTCAAAGCCGGAACGGCCGAAGGCCCGCACCACCCGGATGCCGGTGACGTTCTCCTGCATCACGGTGAACAGGCGGCCCTCCGCCTCCTCCTGGGCCTCCAGCTGCTTGTTGATGTACAGGTGGAACAGAATGCTGATGGCCGCCACCGGGATCACCGCCCCGATGGTGACGGCGGCCAGGGTGACGTTGATGGTGAACATCACGGCGGCCCCCACCAGCACCATCAGCACCGTGCGCACGAACTCCAGCAGCACGCCGGAGTTGAAGCGGCGGACGGTGTCCACGTCCGTGGTGGCCCGCTGGATCACGTCACCGGTCTGGGCGGCGGCGTGCCAGCGGAAGGGGAGACGCTGGATATGGGCATAGAGCCTGTCCCGCAGGACCCGGACGCTGCCTTCCCCCGCCCGGGTGTTCAGCCGGGTGCGGGCGAACCGGATGAGGCCGGAGAGGATGGTCATGCCCAGCATGGCGGCGGCCATGATCCAAAGGTTGCGCCGGATGACCTCCACGCCGCCCACGGCGGGGACGAACCAGCGGAAGTACCAGGCCACGTTCACCGGCTTCGTGTCCAGCACGGAGTCGATGGTGATCGAGAGGATCAGGGGGGAGATGAACCCCAGGATCAGCTCCGCCAGCAGAAGCAGGAAGCTCAGCAGGATGGGAAGCCGGAAGCCCCGGGTATAGCGCAGGAGCGCCCGGAACCGCTTTCCCTTGGGCGGCTGCATAGGTAAGCACCTCATTTCCGAGTGTTGTCTGTGAGCGGCGCGCCGAAACGCCGCATTTCAACAGTATACTGGAAACGGATGCAAATTACAATAGCAGGAGAGCGATTGACGCGGCGGCCGGAAAATGGTATGATTATCTGTAATGCTGTAGAGATCACCCGGAAAAGGAGAGAGATCATGGACCTGCAAGCGCTGTTCGCCCGCATCGGCTACGTGGACGGCGGAACGGATACGGAGCGGCTCATCCGGCTCCACCGGGCCTATGCCACCCACGTTCCCTTCGAAAACATCGACGTGTACAACGACAAGGACGTATCCCTCAAGCCCGAGGACCTGTTCGAGAAGATCGTCACCCGGCACAGAGGCGGCTACTGCTTTGAGATGAACGGCTTTTTTGCCGCCATCCTGAAGGATATGGGCTTCCCCGTGAAGCCGGTCCTGACCCGCCTGAGCCGGGACGGAAAGAGCTACAACGGCTATCTCCACCGCATGAACCTGACGGAGGCGGACGGGGTCCGGTATATCTGCGACGTGGGCTTTGGGGGGGACTGCTTCTGCCGTCCCCTGCGCCTGGAGTACGACGTGCCCCAGCCGGTCCACGGCTTCGTGTACAAGGTGGTGCCGGGGATCGATCCCAGCGTGGAATACTCCGTGCTCATCCAGCGCAGCCCCGGTGAGGAGTTCGCGGCCCTCATGGGCTTCATCGACCGGCCCTGCGAGGAGGAGGACTTCCAGATCTGCAATTATTATGTCAACCGGAGCCCCTGGTCCGTTTTCCGGAAGATGCTCATGCTGAACATGTTCACGGATACCGGACGGTACTCCCTCATGAACCTGTTCTTCACGGTCCAGGAGGGAGAGAAGAAGGAGCGCCGGGAGCTGAAGTGGGAGGAGCTTCCCGGGGTGCTGAAGCAGTATTTCGGCCTGGACGAGGTGCCGGACCACCAGCCGGAGCCCCTCCGGTTCGGCTGATCAGGGCCCGGAAAGCCTGCGCACCCCCAGGGAGATCTCCGTCAGGGCCTTTGCCGCCTCCATGCGCAGGGCCTTCACCCGGCTCAGATCCCCCAGGGAGACCATCCCCGCCAGATTTCCCCCCTCCAGGGCGGGGAGACGGCGGACGCCGTTGGCGGCCATCAGCGCCGCGGCCTGCTCCGCAGGATCGTCGGCGGATACGCTCACGGGCTCCTTCGTCATGCAGTCCCGCACCCGCATCCTGTCCGGGTCGCCTCCGGCGGCGAGACAGCGCAGCACGATGTCCCGGTCCGTGAGGATCCCCTTCAGGGTCCCGGCGGAGGTCACCACCGGCAGGGCGCCCACGTTGGCGCGGCGCAGGAGCCGGGCGGCGTCCCGCAGGCTGTCCTCCGGGGCGACGGTCACGGGGCTTCGTTCCATGAGATCGGATACGCGCATTGTGCATTCCTCCCTTCGTATACCCTGTATTCTTCCCCGGTAAAGGAGCGGATAAACCTTGGACCTGGAGCGGTGGATGGATGAAGCCCTCTCCCTTGCCCGGGAGGCGGAGGCGGCGGGGGAGGTCCCCGTGGGCTGCGTCGTCGTGCGGGACGGGGTGATCCTCGGCAGGGGCCGGAACCGCCGGGAGGAGGAGAAAAGCGCCCTGGCCCACGCGGAGACGGAGGCGATCCGGGAGGCCTGCCGGACCCTGGGGGACTGGCGGCTGACGGACTGCCGGCTGTACGTGACCCTGGAGCCCTGCCCCATGTGCGCCGGGGCCATCCTGAACGCCCGGCTGCCCGTGGTGGTGTACGGCCTGCGGGAGGGAAAGAGCGGCGCGCTGGGAAGCGTGCTGGACCTGTTCGGCGAGGACCTGGGCTTCCGGCCCAGGGTCTACGGCGGGGTGCGGGAGGACGCCTGCCGGGAGCTGATGCGGGGATTTTTTGCCCGTCTCCGGGAAGGGACCGGAGCGGGAGAGATCGCGGTGGATCGGACATGAAAAACGGTTTCTTTGCCCTGATCGCCAGGATGCGGAGCATCCGGCGCTGGGGCCTGATGCGCAACAGCTTTGAAGAAAATCTGCAGGAGCACAGCCATATGACGGCGGTGCTGGCCCATGCCCTGGCCATGATCCGCCGGGAGGTGTTCGGCCTGCCCGCGGACCCTGACCGGGCGGCGGTGCTGGCCCTGTTTCACGACGCCTCCGAGATCGTCACCGGGGATCTGCCCACGCCGGTGAAATACCTGAACCGGGAGATCACCGGCGCCTATAAGGCCGTGGAGCGCGCCGCGGAGGAAAAGCTGCTCACCATGCTGCCGCCGGAGCTGCAGCGGGGCTACGCGCCCCTGCTGGGGGAGGGGGACGAGGCCCTGCGGCCCCTGGTGAAGGCGGCGGACAAGCTTTCCGCCTACCTGAAATGCCAGGAGGAGCTGCAGATGGGCAACGGGGAATTCCGCAGCGCGGAGCGGCAGCTCCGAAGCTGGCTGGAGGCCTGCCCCCTGCCGGAGGTGGGGTATTTTACGGAACATTTTCTGCCGTCCTTCGGGCTTACCCTGGACGAGCTGACTGGGGAGGAAAAAGAATGAGAGCCATCGTAACGGTGGTCGGCAAGGACCGGGTGGGCATCATCGCGGATGTGTGCACCTGGCTTGCGGGCAACAGAGTGAACGTGCTGGATATCAGCCAGACGGTCATGCAGGGCAACTTCACCATGACCATGCTGGTGGACCTGGAGAAGTGCGAGCTGCCCTTCCGGGACGTGTCGGAGAAGCTGCGTCTCCGGGGCGAGGAGCTGCAGCTGAGCATCCGCATGCAGCGGGAAGATATTTTTGAGGCGATGCATCGGGTATGATCAGCAGAAGTGAGATTTTCGAGACCCTGGAGATGATCGACCAGCAGCATCTGGATATCCGCACCATCACCATGGGCATATCCCTGCTGGACTGCGCAGACCCGGACGTCAAAACCTGCTGCAGGAAGATCTATGACAAGATCACCCGTCTGGCCAGAGACCTGGTGCGCACGGGGGAGGATATCGAGAGCGAATTCGGCATCCCCATCGTGAACAAGCGCATCGCGGTGACCCCCATCGCCATGGCCGCCGCCGCGTCGGATACGGAGGACTATGTCCCCTTCGCCCTGGCTCTGGACCGGGCCGCGGCGGAAATGGGCGTGAACTTCATCGGCGGCTTCTCCGCCCTGGTGCACAAGGGCTTCACCGCGTCGGACCGGAAGCTGGTGCTGTCCATCCCCCGGGCCCTGGCGGAGACGGAGCGGGTCTGCTCCAGCGTGAACGTGGCCAGCACCAAAAGCGGCATCAATATGGACGCCGTGGCCCTCATGGGCCGCATCATCAAGGAGACCGCCGCCGCCACGGCGGACCGGGGCAGCATGGGCTGCGCCAAGCTGGTGGCCTTCTGCAACGCCGTGGAGGACAACCCCTTCATGGCCGGCGCCTTCCACGGCTCCGGCGAGCCGGAGTGCGTCATCAACGTGGGCATCAGCGGCCCCGGGGTGGTGCATCACGCCCTGCTGGACTGCAAGGGCGCTCCCTTCGACCTGGTGGCGGAGACCGTGAAGCGCACCGCCTTCCGGGTGACGAGGATGGGCCAGCTGGTGGCCCGGGAGGCCTCCTCCCGCCTGGGCGTCCCCTTCGGCGTGGTGGACCTGAGCCTGGCGCCCACCCCCGCGGTGGGGGACAGCGTGGCGGATATCCTGGAGGAGATGGGCCTGGAGCGGGTGGGCACCCACGGCACCACCGCCGCCCTGGCCCTGCTGAACGACGCGGTGAAGAAGGGCGGACTCATGGCGGCCTCCCATGTGGGCGGCCTCTCCGGCGCCTTCATCCCCGTGAGCGAGGACGCGGGCATGATCGCCTCCGCCGAGGCGGGCACCCTGTGCCTGGACAAGCTGGAGGCCATGACCTGCGTGTGCTCCGTGGGCCTGGATATGATCGCCGTGCCGGGGGACACCCCGGCGGAGACCCTGTCCGCCATCCTGGCGGACGAGGCCGCCATCGGCATGGTGAACAACAAGACCACCGCCGTGCGCCTGATCCCCGCAGCGGGCAAGACCGTGGGGGACCGGGTGGACTTCGGCGGCCTCCTGGGCACGGCCCCCGTGATCGCCGTGCATCCGGAGTCCAGCGCCGTGTTCGTGGCCCGGGGCGGCAGGATCCCCGCGCCGCTCCAGTCCCTGCGCAACTGATGTACCGGGGGGAGACGAAGCCGGCTCCGCACCGGGGAGTGCTGGTGATCACCGGTCCCACCGCCGCGGGCAAGACCGCCCTGGGGGTGCAGCTGGCGCTGCGCCTGGGCGGCGAGGTGGTCTCCGCCGACGCCATGCAGGTGTACCGGGGCATGGAGATCGGCACCGCGGCTCCCACGGCGGCGGAGTGCAAGGGCGTTCCCCATCACCTCATCGGCACCGTGGACCCCCGGGAGAACTACTCCGTGGGGCGCTACGTGGCGGAGGCCTCCGCCTGCATCGACGATATCCTCCGCCGGGGCAGGCTCCCCATCCTGGTGGGGGGGACGAATCTGTATATCGACTCCCTCCTCCGGGGTACCGCGTTCTCCGACTTCGACCCGGAGCTCCGGCAGCGCCTGGAGGCGGACTACGCCCGCCTGGGGGGAGAGGCCATGCTTCATCGTCTGGCGCAGACGGACCCGGAGCGGGCGGCGCGCCTGCATCCCAACGATAAAAAGCGCATCCTCCGGGCCCTGGAGGTATTTGAGACCACCGGGGAGACCATCACCGCCCATGATGAAGCCACGAAGCGGCAGCCGCCCCGGTATGCCGGCTGCCGCATCGCCCTGAGCTTCGAGAACCGGGAGGACCTGTACGCCCGCATCGACGCCCGGGTGGAGGGGATGCTGAAAGCGGGGCTGGTGCGGGAGGTGCAGGGTCTGCTGGACTCCGGCGTCCCCGCGGAGAGTACCGCCATGCAGGCCATCGGGTATAAGGAGATCGCCGCGGCCCTGCGGGGGGAGTGCACCCTGCAGGAGGCGGCGGAGCTGGTGAAGCAGTCCTCCCGGCGCTACGCAAAACGGCAGCTCAGCTGGCTCCGGCGGGACAGGGAGCTGCACTGGATCCTCTGGAAAAACAAGCCGAATTTAGAGAAGGCCGTCTCCGTTTCGACAAGAATTTTGGAAGATTCTGGTATACTGTAACCGGCGGCAGAGAACGCCGAATACAGAGGTCGAAAGGGAGTAGCAGAGATGCAAAAGACGATGGACCTGCAGGAGCAGTTCCTGCAGCAGGTCAAACGGGACAGGCTGGGACTCACGGTGTTCCTGATGAACGGGTTCCAGATGCGGGGCGTGGTCACCGGGTACGACAGCTTCACGGTGGTGCTGGACTGCGAGGGAAAGCAGGAGCTGGTGTACAAGCACGCCATATCCACCATCATACCGGCGCGGCCGGTGTCCCTGGGGGCGGAGGACTGAGGCGCCTCCCCGGGGACGGCAGGAGGGACAAGGGTGAAAGCGGTCAAAAACACAAATCTGCCCATCAAGCTGGCAGGGGCTTTCATCTGCATTGCGCTGGTGGCCTATCTGGTCATCTATGCCGTGCAGAGCTTCGATAATCCGTATCAGACGGTGCAGGCCCTGACCGCCACCGTGCGGGACAGCGTGCATATCCGCGGCGTGGTGGCGCGGCAGGAGGAGGTCCTGGACAGCGCCTACAATACGGTGTACATCACCGCCCGGGAGGGTCGGCGCGTTTCCGGCGGCAGCCAGATCGCGGAGGCCTTCGATTCGGAAAACGGCCTGCAGCAGGCCGTGCGCATCGGGGAGCTGCAGGAGCGCATCGCCGGGCTGGAGGCCCAGCAGAGCCGCTGGAGCGCCGCCGAGGATATCCAGGCCCTGGATACCGAGGTGGCGGAATGCTGCGCCCGGCTTCGTTCCGCGGCCGCCGCCCGGGACTGCGGCACCCTGGAGGAGGTCTCCATGGAGCTGCAGATGCTCACCTTCACCGCCTTCGGGGACGCGGCGGACGTGGCCGCGAAGCTCCGGGATTACCGGCAGGAGCTGGCGGAGCTGCAGCGTCGGGCGGACTCCCGCAGCGCCACCATCACCAGCCCCCGGTCCGGCCTGTTCAGCACCGCCGTGGACGGGTGGGAGGATCTGGATCCCGCCGACCTGGGGAAGATGGGGCCCGAAGCCCTCGGCGCCCTGCTCCGGGAGGAGCGGAGCCCGGAGGGCACCGCCCTGGGCAAGCTGGTTTACGGGAACCGCTGGTATTTTGCCGCCATTATGGAAAGCGCGGACGCCCTGCGTCTGCGGGTGAACGGCACCGTGGGCATCCACTACGGCAGGTATTACAGCCGGGAGCTCCGCATGCGGGTGGAGAGCATCAGCGATGAGGAAAACGGCAAGCGGGCCGTGCTGTTCTCCTGCGCCAGCAACATGACGGACGTGCTGAGCATGCGCCAGCAGGAGGCGGAGCTCATCTTCTCCGTGGAGGAGGGGCTGCGCATCCCCAGGAAGGCCCTGCACGTGGATGCCTCGGGCCGCCCCTTCGTGTACGTGCTCACGGCGCTCCAGGCGGAGGCGAAGCCCGTGGAGCTGATGTACGATTACGGGGACTATTACGTGGTCTCCAGCGAGGACCTGCGGCCCGGGGACGAGATCATCGTCAGCGGCCGGGGCCTCTTTGACGGAAAGGTCGTGGAATGATGGACAGCATTGCCGAGCGGGTGCTCCGGGTGCGGGAGAAGATCGCCGAAGCGGCGCTCCGGGCCGGACGGGATCCCCGGGAGATCTGCCTGGTGGCAGCCTCCAAGACCATGGACGCGGAGCGGGTGCGGGAGGCCATCCGGGCCGGTGTGGACGCGGTGGGGGAAAACCGCTGCCAGGAGCTGATCCAGAAGAACGGGGAAGGGGCCTATGCGGGCGCGCCGCTCCACTTCATCGGCCATCTGCAGCAGAACAAGCTGAAGTACCTGGTGGGCACGGCGGACCTCATCCAGTCCGTGGACGGGGAGGAGCTGCTGCGGCAGGTGGAGCACCGGGCCGGGCTGCTGGACGTGGTCCAGCCTGTCCTGCTCCAGGTGAACGTGGGCAGGGAGGCGCAGAAGGGCGGCATACTGCCGGAAAGCCTGCCGGAGGTCCTGGGCCTTGCCGGTACGCTGCCCCATGTGCGGCTGGAAGGGCTCATGGCCATCCCTCCCGCGCCGGTACCGGGGGAAAAATACCCCTATTTTGAGGAAATGTATAAGCTTTTTATTGACATAAGCTCAAAAAAATACGATAATATCCATATGAACATTCTCTCGATGGGGATGAGCGCGGATTATCCCGCGGCGATCGAAGCGGGGGCGAATATGGTGCGTGTGGGCACGGCCATTTTCGGCGTCCGGAGCGGTTATCCGGCCGGCTGAGCCCGGGAAGATCCACCTGGAACGAGGGAGAGAAAGGGGTATAGAGATGGGCCTTTGGGATTCGGTCAAGAGATTCGGACGGTCTTTTGAGGACGACGAGACGGAGGAATTCGACGGCTTCGATCTGAAGCCGGTGCGGAACCCTTCCGGCAGCCGCTATGACGACAGCAGACAGGAGGAGCCGGAGAAAGTGGATACAAACAACAAGGTCGTGAACATCCATGCCACCACGCGTCTGCAGGTCGTCCTGGTAAAGCCGGACAAGTACGAAAATTCCCGGGAGATCGCGGACCATCTGCGGGAGAAGCGCACCGTCGTGCTGAACCTGGAGAACACCAGCAAGGACGTGGCGCGGCGCATCCTGGACTTCGTCAGCGGCGTGGCCTACGCCCAGGACGGCAAGATCCAGAAGGTCGCCGTGAGCACCTATATCGTCACCCCGTATAATGTCGAGATCATGGGCGACCTGATCGACGAGCTGGAGAACAACGGTCTCTATTTCTGATCGGGACCCGGCATAGAAAGGAAGTACTGCTTTGCTGACGCCTCAGGATGTGACCAATCGGGAATTTGACCATGCCGTCGTCGGCGGGTACGTGATTCCCGTGGTGGACAAGTTCATGGCCGAGCTTGCCCAGGATTATGCCGCCCTGTACCGGGAAAACGCTGCCCTGAAAAGCAAGCTGAAGGTCCTGGTGGACAAGGTGGAGGAATACCGCAATGCGGAGGACGCCATGCATCTCGCCCTCCTCACCGCCCAAAAGACCGCCAGGGAGCTGACGGATGAGGCGGAGAACAAAAAGCGGGAGATCCTGGAGGAGGCCCAGACCAGGGCGGACGCCCTGCTGGCGGATGCGGAGGAGGCGGCCCGGGCGCGGCGGCTGGAGCTGGCGGAGGGCCTGCGCAGCGAGGAAAACGCCCTGCTGAACGCTAAGCGCAGGACCGCGGAGTACATGAACACCCTGAACGACGCCATGCGCAGCTATCAGGAAAGCCTGACCCATATCTACGATTTCGCGGAGCCCCTGGAGGAGCTGCCCGCTCCCCAGGCCGAGCCGGAGCCCGAGGCCCGGGAGGCGGAAGAGACCCCCGAGCCGGAGCCGGAAGCCGCCGGCGGGACGGAGATCTCCGTCGATCGGGTGGCAGAGCTCATCCAGCGGTCCTTCAGCAGCGGCGACCGGAGCGGCGAGGATGCGCAGCCTGAGCCGGAGCGGCCCCGGATCGACTTTGACAACCTCCAGTTCGGGAAACAGAATCCCGCAGGAAAAAACAAGAAATAAGCGCGGCCGGAGGCAGCGCCGGAGCATTATGGCGGGGTGCAGCCACCCCGCCATCCGTTTTTATGGAAGAAAGAGGTATCATACATGGCGCAGGACTATAATGCGACGCTCAATCTGCCCAAGACTGACTTCCCCATGCGGGCCGGTCTCCCCAAGCGGGAGCCGGACTGGCTGAAAAGCTGGGAGGAAAAGGACCTTTACGGCGGTCTGCAGAAACGCAGCGCGGGAAAGCCCCGTTTTCTGCTGCACGACGGCCCTCCCTTCTCCAACGGCTATATCCACATGGGCACGGCGCTGAACAAGTGCCTGAAGGATTTCATCAACCGCTATAAGGCCATGACCGGGTATCACGTGTCCTATTATCCCGGCTGGGACAACCACGGCATGCCCATCGAATCCGCCATCATCAAGCAGCAGAAGCTGAACCGGAAGGCCATGTCCATTCCGGAATTCCGGGACGCCTGCCATGAATTTGCCCAGAATTATGTGGATATCCAGATGGGCCAGTTCAAGCGCCTGGGCGTGCTGGCGGACTGGGCCCACCCCTACCGCACCATGGACGCCAAGTTCGAGGCGGAGGAGGTCAAGGTATTCGGCAGGATGTATGAGAAGGGCTATATCTACAAGGGCAAGAAGCCCGTGTACTGGTGCCCGAAGGACGAGACTGCCCTGGCAGAGGCGGAGATCGAGTATTCCGAGGAGCCCTGCACCTCCATCTTTGTGAAGTTTGAAGTGACGGACTGCCATGGCCTGCTGGCGCAGTACGACAAGGTCTATTTCGTCATCTGGACCACCACCACCTGGACCATCCCCGGCAACCTGGCTATCTGCCTGAATGCGGAGCTGGACTACGCCCTGTGCCGGGATCCGGAAAACGGGGAGATCTATATCCTGGCAAAGGACCGGAAATCCGCCGTGGAGCAGGACTGCGGCCTGCCGGAGCTGGAGATCCTGGAGACCCGGAAGGGCGCGGAATTCGAGCTCATGCGGGCAAAACACCCCCTGTTCGACCGGGACAGCGTCGTCATCTGCGGCGACCATGTCACCCTGGAAAGCGGCACCGGCTGCGTCCACACCGCTCCCGGCCACGGCCAGGAGGACTATGAGGTCTGCCGGAAGTACGACCAGAGCGGGAAAACCGAGATCGGCATCATCGTGCCCGTGGACGACCGGGGCCGGATGAACGAGCTGGCGGGGAAGTACCAGGGCCTCACCACGGACGAGGCGAACGCCGCGATCCAGAAGGATCTGGAGGCCTGCGGCGCCCTCCTGGGCACCAAGCAGATCCTCCATCAGTACGCCCACTGCTGGCGCTGCAAGAACCCCATCCTCTACCGGGCCACCGATCAGTGGTTCTGCTCCGTGGACGCCTTCAAGGAGGAGGCCGTCGCCGCCGCCGCCAAGGTGCGGTGGATGCCGGACTGGGGCAAGGGCCGGATGGAGAGCATGATCCGGGAGCGGGCCGACTGGTGCATCTCCCGCCAGCGCCACTGGGGCCTGCCCATCCCCGTGTTCTACTGCGACTGCTGCCATAAGCCCGTCTGCACGCCGGAGACCATCCAAACCGTGTCCGAGCGGTTCCGGGCGGAGGGCTCCAACGCCTGGTTCAGCCGCACCGCCGCGGAGCTGCTGCCGGAGGGCTTCACCTGCCCCCACTGCGGCGAGGGCAAGACCTTCACCCAGGAGACGGATACGCTGGACGGCTGGTTCGACTCCGGCTCCACCCATATCGCCTCCATGGAGCTGGACAGCCCCGGCGTCTGGCCCTGCGACCTGTATCTGGAGGGGGGCGACCAGTACCGCGGCTGGTTCCAGTCCTCTCTGCTCACCGCCGTCGCCCTGCGGGGAGAAGCGCCCTATAAGGCCGTCCTGACCCACGGCTGGACCGTGGACGGGGAAGGCCGGGCCATGCACAAG
>JAEEGL012328521.1_pt1 | contig 15377 bp, 14 predicted proteins | sample 9134231 | NCBI WGS metagenome assembly JAEEGL01 (sample SAMN16246548, study PRJNA631951) | gut metagenome | biome: gut microbiome; feature: rumen; material: fiber-attached | host: Bos | place: Iran: Karaj | collected 2018-10 | reverse complement strand
TTCCATGTACGGCATGATGACAGGAACCATCAGTTCCGGCGTTCTGCTGGTGAGAGAGATCGACCCGGATCTGGCGACCCCGGCGGCAAACAACCTTGTCACAGGCAGCAGTTTCGGCATTGTGCTCGGTGCCCCGATCCTGGTGCTTGTCAGCCTCGCACCGAAATCCGACCTGATGTGCTGGATCACGGTGCTCCTGGCAGCGGTCTATCTCGTACTGTTGCTTCTTCTTATCTATAAAGTTCATGGTAAGAAAAAGGCAAAGAAGTAAGATGAAAGACTCTCAGCAATCAGCAGAAATAATATAAAGACCAGCCGGAGCACTGGAAGTCCCCAGTACTCCGGCTGGTCTAATGCATTCTGATTATTATTCATCCGACGATCACGAAGCCCTGCCCGTTGGAGCCGATAAAGATACGGTCGCCGGGGCGTAAAGAGGCAGTCTGATTTGCGCTCAGGCGGGTATTTCCATTGATATAAGTTCCGAAAGAGGAACCAAGATCCTGAATCAGCAGCTGGCTTCCGTTTGCACGGATTACACAGTGCCGTCGGCTGACGCCGTTGGTATCCTGCGGAAACTGAAGGCTGCAATCCGGTCCTCTGCCGATCAGAATCTGCCCCCGGATAGGAATACGCTGTCCGTTATAACAGCCGGAAATGCCCTGCAGATAGACGACACTGCCCTGCGCGGCCGGAGTTGGCTGCCGGACCTGAGGAGGCGGTTCGATAGCAACAGTTACGTTGCGGTCTTCGACCGGAGCGGACCATGCGCTGCCGTACGAGGATTTAGGATTGGGACCATACTGATTGCTGCCGGGATCGCTATCCTGTAGCATCCAGATCAGCAGAAAGATCCATCCTACAATAGGGACAAAGCCGATGAGGATATAAGCGCCGGATCTTCCTATATCATGCAGCCTACGGCACGTGACGGCGATGCCAGGAATAATGATTGCCAGACAGTATATACCGTATAGGAACGAAATGATGCCGCCTGATAGGGCAATGAGGATACCAGCGGCGAAACCAATTAACAAGTTGAACAGATAGAAATACCAGAACTCACTCCGTCTTGCACGTCCGCTAAAAGTAGCATAATTGTTGAACACATGTGAAACTGCTTCCCATAAGCCCATAAACAGCCCTCAACTTTCTCTTCTCAACAGAAGAACTTTTTTCCAGTCTACCAGAAACTGTCGGGAAAGAAAAGAGTAAAAATGGCATGTTTTCCTGCGTTTATTTCAACTATCTTGATTTGTCAATTTTTTTCATCTTTTTGTTGCGCAGATAATAGAAATATGATACATTAACACTAAATATGAATGATTCGTGAACTGAAGTTTTTGCACTCTTTTCACAAATGTTAATTCTTCTTGAAAATCCCTGCGAGTTACTTCCCTTATCCAGAAGCAATCATAAATGTAAAAGAAGAACAATCGTATGGAAGAAAAATCGAATATGCCGGACGATCCAGCCGCATTGATTGGAGGAAAAGAAGATTGAACTATATAGTTTCCGCCCTTCATGGACTTGGAAAAAGATCTGAGCAGCAGGATTCCTACGGCGCCGAGTATATCGAAAGATCCGATCTTTTTTCCGCCGGTGCGATGATCGCTTTGGTCGCTGACGGGATCGGAGGCCTTACGAAAGGAAAAGAAGCCAGTGAGCTGGCGATTTCCAGTATGAAGCGGGCGTTTCATATGTTCAGCGCGGAAAAATCCGTCGGAGAACAATTGAATAATGCTGTCAAAGCGACAAACGCTTTCTTATATGAAACATTTAAGGAGAGATCCGGAACAACACTGGCAGCATGCATCATTGATAAAAACTGCCTTTATTATGCCGGCGTTGGCGACAGCAGTGTTGTTTTAATGAGAGATTCCGCTGTTCACGAGATTAACCAGCCGCAGAACATCCTTTTTGACGACTATGCGGCGGAACTGTATCTTGGCAGTGCTGACCCGAGCATGGCTAATCAGGACCCACAGGGTAGGGCGCTTACCGGTTTTATCGGAATGGAAGTGTTGAAGGGGATCGACTGCCTGCGGGAACCCTTGCCTTTGCAGAGTGGTGATGTGCTTCTTCTGTGTTCCGACGGAGTCAGTTCCTATCTAGATGAAGGGGAGATCCTGGACTGCCTGCAGCAAAAAGATCCAAAAGCAGCATGTGATAAAATCGCGGAATATCTGAAGAAAGAGGACGCACAAACGCAGGATAATTATACGGCACTGGTCATTTACTGTCGTTCTATGAATGACAATTAAAATATAAATCATGATTTATAAGAAAGGATGAAGGAAAGAATGGAACCAAAGAAAGCAAAACGTGCAATTGTGATTACGGTGATCGTAGCACTTCTTCTGATTGCGCTCTGTTTGCTGTTTCTTTTCGACGTACTGCCGCTCAACTTTCAGAAAAGTGCTGAAAAGCCAAAAGCGGCAGCGCCGTCGACAGCAGCTGTTAGTTCGAGTCCCAGCGAGGAAACGCAGGAGCCGGCACAAACGGAAACAGAAGAAGGACCGAGCGAAAAGGACCTGACCGGATGCAGCGAAAAGATATATCGGCCCAAAGCAGGCAGCTATCTGAGTGATTATGTATCGATGAATGTGCATGCCGATCCCAACACCAGAGTCTATCTCCAGTACAGACCGGAGAAATTTGAGGGCAGTTCAGACGTGATTATGAAGATGGAGAGAGGCACCGTAGTGACGGCGCTGGCTAGAGAAAACGGATACACGTTGGTAAAAGTCCAAGACGGCGTAGCTGGGTGGATCGAATCTCAATATTTGGAGAATCATTGATCCGCAGCATTAAATACAAAGGACGGAATGCACGATGCTGCTGAAACAATTACTTGTCAGTGCTTTTCTGGGATGCGCTCTGCTGATGTTCGGAATCTCGCTGAAAAAGCTGATTTATGGTGTGATCGGCCTGATTGCCGAGATCCTGTTGTCTTTCCTCAGTCCGATCGCATGCTTTGCATTCTTCGTTGTTGCCATGTTCCTGATGCTCATGCTGGGAGATGCGCAGTCTGCTCCCCGTATCGCATACCGGATCACTGCAATTGACGGCCCACTGCAGGGCAGGCAGTTTGAGTTGTCCGACAAGCAGAGAAAGCTGACATTCGGAATCGAAAACAGCGATGTGCTGCTTCCATCGTATACCACAGGCGTCAGCAGGCATCACTGTCATCTGGAGTTGAATCAGAACGGAGAACCTGTTTTGACCGATGACCATTCCCGCAACGGAACATTTCTTATGTTTCCGGCTCCGGAAAAGGTTGCACCCGGGATTCCGGTACAGCTGCGGGAAGGGGCGATCTTCTGCCTCGCACGCAAGGACGTGCTATTTCAGATCAACAAAATAAGCAAATAAAAATTAATTAAACAAAAAATGGGAGGACTTAGTATGTTCGGAAACAACAAGAAAAATGCAACTCCGTCAGGTTCTTTTATGGATACCTACGGAAAAACAGAGGCCGTAAACAATGTGGAATCAATCGTCAGCGACACCCAAATCCCGGTAACGGTAGCGGCACCCAGCGGCGGTATCCTCTTTGACACCGAAGATGTCATCGGATCCAAAGCAGGCAGTGTTCCCGTTGAGAATTATGGAGCCACAATGCCTGCCCACATGATTCAGCAGGAGAGCGGCGAATCTACGCAGCCTGTTGTCGGCTGGCTCGTTTGCGTAAAGGGAAGTGCGGTCGGAAAAGAGTATCGGATCCATTCCGATTACAACTATGTCGGCAGCGCATCCGGCGACATTGTCATTTCCGGTGACCCGAAGATCAGCCGGGAGCGGCATATGCGACTTTCCTATGTTCCCAAAACCCGCAAGTATTACGTTAGCCCGGATGTCAGCACTAATATGATCTATCTGAACGGCGATGCGCTCCTTGCTCCGGCAGAGCTCAAAAACTACGATGAGATCAGCACCGGCGATACCACACTCCTGTTTGTCGGTTTCTGCGGAGAGCACTTCGGCTGGGAAGATCTTGACAAGACCTGAGCCACCATTATTCAGAAATAAAGGCAGCGATGACGTGGGCATGAAAAGAATAACGGCAATTCTTATATCGATCATGATCCTCGCAATGTTTCTTTCGGGCTGCGGCAGTTCTTCCCGGGAAGATGTCGTTTCTACCGAGACTGCGGAAACCGTGGCGGCATCGGATGAGATCACCGTGGAAGAAGCAGTTTCCGAGGAAGGATCGGAAGAGGCAGAACCTGAAGCTGAAAAATCTGAGGGGGATACGGTCGAGGAGGACCTACCCGGTGAGGACGCAACGGAAGAAGATGCTTCCAACGAATCTTCTTCCAATGAGGATCTGCAGAGGGAAGATCTTCCCGTCGTGGAAGCACCTGTTGAGAAAGCGACTTCTGAGAAAACACCTACTGAGGATGTGCCTGACGGGGAAAACCTTATAGCTGTTCCGGCGCAGAGAGATTCCCATACCGCTTACTGGGAGCGGCGCCAGCGGGAGAAAGCCGAAGCCGGTATCGATGACAAAGATGCTCCAATCCCTGAACCGGAGTCGCAGAAGCGTGGATGGAATGATTTCGGCTTTGCCGGAGGAATGTTGGTCGGTGCAATTGCTGGTGCGATTCTGTTTGCATTGATAAAAATGTTGGTCAGCGCTGTCAAAAAAAGCGGAAAAGGTCTGCATATGGAAGGCGCTGTCGTCCAAGGACTCGGCAGCAGAGAAACGCAGCAGGACACGATCTATCTTTCCGACACCAAACAGTACGCAAGACAGGGCCTGCTGATGGTGGTGGCGGATGGAATGGGCGGTCTGCAGAACGGCGGATTTATCAGCCGCTCGGCGGCGTCTGCGGCGGCGAGCACATTCGCGAAGAACCAAAAAAACGATCCGGAACGGTTGGTCGTCACCATGGTGCAGAACGCGACGAATGCCGTCAATGTTCTCCTGACGCCCAATTACGGCGCGGGCGGCACTACCCTGATCGTTGCCATGATCTATATGGGTAAGCTCTATTTCTCCGCCGTCGGCGACAGCCGGCTCTGCCTGTATCGGGATGGTGATTTGATTCAGCTGAACCGGCCTCATGTGTTCGAAGAGGAGCTCCTGCTGCGAAGTATCAACGGTGAGATGAGCTATGACGCTGCAAGAACCTACGAAAAAAAGGGAGCGCTTACAAGCTACCTCGGCATGGGTCCGCTTAAGTATTTTGATTTCCCCATGTATCATATCCCGCTAAAAAAAGGAGATCGGGTCATCGCGATGAGCGATGGAATCTTCAATACGCTGACCGATAAGGAAATCGGGGCAATCATACGGAAAAAACCGGCTGAGGCAGCCGAAGAACTCACAAAGAAAGTGGAAAAGAAACAGCAGCGTTATCAGGATAATTACAGCGCCGTGTTGGTGGCGGTGAAGTAGTTGTTCGCCAATAATAGTTGTATTCAGAAACAGAAATAATGAAAAGAAAGAGAGTATAAGAGGATGAAAAACAGAAGGATCTTAAATGTCGCGATCGTTATTCTTCTTGTTGTGGTACTTTGCTTCAGTACAGTCGCTTTTGCAGCGGAACCGGACCATGAGGGGGTTGATAATGCCAAGACAGCGGTCGTCCGGGTATTGGCAGAGTTTAATTATGGTGATGGCATCGTCGTCTATGGCTGGGGAAGTGGCTTCGGTGTAGGAGCGCTCGATAAAGAACCGGAATACTTTGTCACCAATGCCCATGTTATCATGGATGATTATGGCAATCTTGCGGATACCGTCTATATATTGCTGGAGAGTAACGCTGTAAAATTTGACTATCAATACGGAGAGTGGAAACTGGCTGATGGCACAAAAGCGGAAGGCTGGGTCGTTGTTAACACAGAGATCAACCCGGCAAAGTCAATGGAATGCACGATTGTCAACAAAAAGGATGTTTCCCTGTATCCCGACGTTGCCGTGCTGAAATCTGAAAAACCGGTCAGTGGGAGAACCTGCCTTGCGCTGTACGACAGCAGCGAAGAAGTGAAAACTACCCAGGAAATTTATGCTCTTGGGTATCCTGGAGCCATTGATGATCTGAAAGATGTAGTGAAGGGAGATGTTCTTCAGTCAACGCTTTCCGGAGAGATAAACGATGTTGTGATCTCAGACGGAATCGTCTCCACAATGACCACCATCCCGCTGTATGATGACGAGAAAGTAATTGTTCATACTGCAGCCATTAATCATGGCAACTCTGGCGGGCCGCTGGTGGATGAGGCTGGCTATGCTGTCGGTATTAATACATATGGAGTAAGCGATGACAACAACCTGAACGCATCGATCTATATCGACTATGCAATTGATGCGTTGGATAACGCAAAAGTTGAGTATGTGAAAGTCAGTGAGATTCCAACGGAACCTGTAAAGAAGGATAATACAAAAACGATCGTTCTCTGTTGCCTGATTGCAGCTATCCTGGCAGTTGCGGCGATCCTGATCCTCCGCTTCTGCAAAAAGAGCAAGGAATATGTGGATCCGGCCGATCTGGTGCCGCGTATCCAGGGCCTTGCCGGATATTTTGAAGGCAGGCGCTTCCCAATCGAGAATCAGCTCATTATAGGCAGAGCACCGAGCTGCAACATCGTTTTCCCGACGGATACCCAGGGCGTCAGTTCCAAACACTGTGTGATCGTTAACAACAACGGGCAGCTGTACATCAAGGATCTGGAATCCTCGTACGGCACGTTCCTGAATGGCAAAACAAAGCTGGAACCCAACAAGATGGTGTCCATCAACATCGGCGACCGTATTGCGCTTGGTTCCGAAAACCAGAGCTTCATTATCACCCGTAAGGGAGGAGTCCTCTGATCCGCATCATCATGCAGAGTAAGTGGTGTTAAGTATGGCCGAGTTTTACAAACCCGACAGCGGCAGCGGAAATCCGCAGTCTCAGATCACCTACCAGCTGCCGCCGGGTTATCTGTTGAGCAACAAAGACGGTTCATTCCGTTATCGCATCACGAGAGTCGTTGGTGCCGGCGGGTTCGGGATCACGTATGAAGGACTGCGGAACGATGGGAAAAGAGTTGCCGTAAAAGAGCTGTTCCCGACCCAGATCGTTGCCCGTGCTTCCGATTATTCCGTTCTCGTCCGGGGTGATGCGAAAGCGTTTCAGAAGACCATGCAGAGCTTTTATAAAGAAGCGAAAGTCCTTGCCCAGTTGAAGGGGATCACATCGGTCGTTGAGATCTACGATTACTTTTACGCCAATAACACAGCATACTATGTGATGGAATATATCAGCGGCGAGACGATGTTCCACCACATGAAAAAGTCAGGTGTTCTTGACGCGGAACGGTATGCAAATTCCTTCCGCAGGCTGATGGAAGACCTTGATCAGCTCCATGCGCAGGGTGTGATTCACAGAGACATCTCACCGGATAACATCATGATAACGGAGAGCGGTCTGTTCAAACTGATCGATTTCGGGTCGGCGAGAGCCTATGTTCAGGGCCAGAATCTAACGATCAATGTAAAACGCAATTTCGCACCGATCGAACAGTATACCAGCAGCGGACAGGGCAAATACACCGATGTCTACGCGCTGGCTGCCACGATGTATTACGCGTTCACCGGAAAGCTTCTTCCCAATGCAACGTCCCGAATCAACAACGAAGAATATACACCGGCCATGTTCCTCGGCGCAAAGATTACAGAAAGGCAGGAAATGGCGTTAAAGAAAGCGTTGGCCGTGAAGCCGGCAAACCGCTATCAGAGCATGCAGGAATTCCGCAACGCCTACTTTGATGTGCCTGCTGCACCGCCGGCTCCCGAACCCAAACCAGCTTCCGGGAACAGATTCCGGGCATCACTGGATATGATCCGGGAGCAGCCGACGTTTGCGATCATCGGGGGAGCCTGTTTCCTGGTGGCTTTGGTATTGCAGATCCTCCTCTGAGAGGAAAAACAACGTTTGGACGAATCGGAAAGAAAGGATATCGGTAAGAGATGGCAAGATATTGTCCCTACTGTGTTTCACGCATTGATTACGGCAGTGTCTGCCCTTACTGCAATTATTCCTATTTCTATCATCCGAAATCTCATCAGCTCAAACCCGGGACTCTGCTGAACAATAAGTATCTGGTTGGCAGAGTCCTGGGTGAGGGCGGCTTCGGCATCACCTATGTCGGCCGCGATCTGACGCTGGACATGAAGGTGGCGATCAAAGAATACTATCCTTCGGCGATGGCATCGCGGTCCAATGAGCGCACAACGTTTGTCACCACGAAGGACCGTTCTTATGAGGAGTCCTTCCAGCTGGGCAGAAAGCAGTTTGTAACCGAAGCACAGACAATTGCGAAGATGGATAAAGAGAGTGCTGTTGTTACCGTGCGCGACTTTTTTGAGGTAAACAACAGCGCCTACATTGTTATGGAGTTTGTTGAGGGGAGCGACCTGCGCTCGATCCTCAAGGAGATGGGCAAGCCGATCCCGGCGGATGAACTGCTTCAGGTGCTGGAACCTGTTTTCAGTGCGCTGGATGAACTACACGGCATGGGGCTCATCCACAGGGATATCAGTCCCGACAACATCATGATGGAGAATGGGCGTGCCCGGCTGATCGATTTCGGCTGCGCCCGTGAATTGTTGCGTCGCCGGGCAGACGGGACCGGAGACGATGCTGTGCTGAAACACAGCTTTTCCCCCGTGGAACAGTACAACAATGCCGACATGGGCCCCTGGACCGACGTTTATGCCATGGCGGCAACCATTTATTTCTGTATTACCGGAATACTGCCGCCAAAGGCGACCGACCGGCTTGCAAAAGACGAATTGAAAAGACCCGGCTCTCTGGGAATAAAGCTCCCGGCAAAGCAGGAACGCGCTTTAATGAAAGCGCTGAGTGTTCGGAGGGAAGACCGTTACCAGACCATGGCGGCGTTTGGTAAGGATCTTTTCGTTCATAAAAACAAAAACAGATGGGCATATGCGGCGATTCTTGCGGCAGCTGTTACAGCTGCTTCATTCGGCGCATATGCCGTTTATGATTATTATCATCCGGTCAAAACAAGCGTTGAGATCATACCCGTGGCCAATCCTGTCGCAGAAGTTTACACATTGGAGAGCAATATCGGCAGTTCAGAAAAATCGATGCTCAACAAAGCCACCCGGCTCCTGCAGGATGATCTTGTACTCCTGCTGGACGACAACAAGTATTATAACACGACCATAACGAACAGCACCGGGTATGACCTGGAAGACGCGGAACTCGCGCTGCGCTGCTACAATGAAGAGGGCACGATTATCCGGAACGGCTCATACAGGATTGGAAACTGGGAAAACGGAACAGCTGCACAGCCGGAGATTTATAACGGAAAAGCAGATGAGACGGCAGAAGTAAGCCTGATGCTGAGCTTCTCCTGCAACAACAAAAAATACAGGACCGCTTTTGTCCCGGTCACGACGGAGGCGGCAGGAAAAACCATTGATATTGATCTTGCCAATAAACTTCCGGCAAAACTTGAATATTCCGGCTACAACGGCAAAGTACAGGTCACGATCACCGGGTTCTCCTATGAAAACTACCGGCGTTCTACTGACAGCTATTATGCCTATCTGTACTTTAACGGCAGCGTTGACCGCCGTGATTCAGAGGTGAGTTATTCCTACATCAACTACCGGCTTACCGATGAAGGAGGCGCTGTTATTTCGACCGGTTCCATCAGCTTTTCCGGATTGAAGACAGGAGACAAATTCCGGACCAACGGCACCTATATCGACAACCTGACTGCGGGGAAGTATTCTCTTGAGTTGAGCAACTACTCCAACTAGAGGGAAGCAGATGAAAAAAACAATATGTATCTTTTTCTTTCTGATTCTGGTGGTGTGTTTTCTTTCCGCGTGCGGGAAAGCGGAAACCGATGCGAAACCATATCTTAGCGAGTCGGAACGAAACGCGCTTGAGCAGCAGTTTTTTGCCGATCTGTCGGTGGAGGTCTTTGAAGACGATGAGCAATATGCCGAAATATCGTTGCACAACGCCTGTCAGTCAGATCTTCTGAAAGTGAGGATCTATCAGGCGGAAACAAAAGAACTGTTCATGGAGATCGCCCGCTTGCAGGCCGGAACGGAAGCTAGGTTCATCGAATATGGAGATGACTGGAAAACGCTCCTGGAAGAAATGTCCGCCTTTTACATGGATTATGTTGTCGGAGATTATCAGTACCGTTCCCGGGACTACTCTGTCAAGATAGCAAACCGGCCTCCGGAAGCAGTTTTTTATCTGGAAACAGATGACGGTCTGATGCCGTTTGATCCAAAGAAGGGGATCTCTTTTGAAAACGGAGCACAGCTCAGCGGGCTGAAGAACTATCTGTTCTATGAGATCAGGCCCAATGACATAGGCTGGATCAGCCCTTCTTACGGCAGGCTCACGCCATACCACATGAATCTGGAATGCAGGGCAGAAAAAATAAATGAGAAAGAATACACCACGCTCGTTGTGAAGGTTAAGGACGAAGACGGCCTGATCTACGACAGTAACAGCCTCTGGATCGACAGCTCAAAAGGAACGGGAAACTTCTTTTTTTACACTTCCTATCAAACGGGAATACCGGCAGGAGAATATATCCTCCATTTCGAAGTCGTTGAATAACACAGGGAGAGTAATATGCGGAACAGTATATGGCGCGCAGCGCTCTTGTCGGCATCGTTTCTTCTCTGCCTGTTTCTCCCCGGCTGCGGAAGCCGGTCGCCGGCGATTCTGGAAGAAACGACAGAAGAAGTTCAGCTGAGCAATCTGAAAACGCCCGATTCCCTCCTTTCCGGAGAAGAGAAAGCGGTGCTGAATGACGTTCAGCAAATTCTGAAAAGTGCCGTGTTCGATAGATACGGCAATACGCTTACCGTAGAGAACGCTACAAAGAAAGAACTGACGCTTACGATTCATTTATCTTTCTTCGATGAGAACGGCGTCTGCAGGGCGGATGCAAACACGGTACTTGCCGCCTGGCAGCCGGGAGAACGTGCCTGCGTCAGCATCGGAAGCAAAAACGGATACTTTTCTTATCTTCCGGATCTGTCGGTACAAGCCATCGGCGAATTCCCGTATGAGGGAACGACCCTGATGACAGATCCGCAGCCGATAGTCGTAACCGAGCGGTTGGGGAACGAAAACATCAATATTCAGCCAGAGAAGGAACTTCCGTTCATACTTACCGCATCCGATAAAACACAATACCGGGTGGAAGAGGCAACGGTTTTTTTGGAGACCGTTGTTCTGAAGATAACAAAGATAGGCGGCCGACAGGAAACCGGACATGCCTTTTCGGTTCGGATCATGGATAAAGACGGTCTCGTGGTGTTTAGCGATACATTTTCCGATTACTATCTGAAACCGGGAGAAACTGAGTTTATGTATTCGATTGCGCATAACACAGAATTTCCCAGAGGAAACTATACGTTGTCGATCGACTGTATCGATTGACCGGACTATCCCATGGATAGAACATGGAATTCTGGCAAGGATAGTATTCCTTTCTAAATGCTTGGAGGGTGCTTTTAGTGAAACTGAGCAGTTATACGTTTTCATCCCCCGGCGGGCTGAAGGTGAATCAGGATACCGCGGCTGGCTATGAGGTGAACAACAGCGGCATATATTTCGTCGGAGACAGTCCGGACGCCCAGCAGATGGGCGCTGGTTCCTCGGATTATGTGGCGGAGAATATCATCTTTGCCTGGCGTCAGGCAGAGACACCGATCAGCCCCGCATGGATGCAGGAACAGATCGGACAGATAGACAGACAACTGTTATGGCACGGCAATGAGAACCGCCGCCCGATGCGAAGCACGGCGGCGGTGCTCAGCATTATTTGGGATTCGGCAGTTTGGGCCTGTACGGGCGGTGTGAGGCTGTTTCACTTCCGTAACGGCAGGATCATTCACGCTGTGAATGGTCGTTATCTGATCCAAGGCGACATCGGATCGGGAACGGGCACGGTCTCCGAACCATATCGCACCTTGGAAAAAAAGGAAGATACCCGTTTTCTGGGCAGTGAGGACAACTGGCAGCTGCTCACGGGAAGCAGCACTATCCAGCCGGGAGACGCTTTTCTCCTTAGCACGGACGGTTTTTGGAAATACGTAACAGACAGCGAAATGCTGTTCGATCTGCTGAAATCGGCGTCACTGGAAGAATGGGGAACACATATGCTCCTGCGCCTGATGTCACGTGTGAATCCTTGCAACGACAGTTTTGCTCTTACCTTGATCTCCCTTGACCGGTTTGAGGCGTAAGGCAGACAAATCATTATCAAAAACAATTCAGGCACCAACAGAAAGGAGGACAACAATGCCATATACGTGTTATCACTGTTTTCAGGAAAAACCGAATAACGGCACCTGTCCTTTTTGCGGATATGACCCAAGCAGGGATAAAGAAAAGTATCCGCTTGCCCTGCCGGAAGGAACGATTTTGGGCGGACGGTATATTGTTGGTCGCGTTCTCGGAGAAGGCGGCTTTGGCATTACCTATGTAGCACAGGAGTATGCTACAAAGCGGTTGGTGGCGATAAAGGAATATCTTCCCGGAGAGATGGCGACCAGAAGCTGTTCCTATGAAGTAACGGCATATAGCGGGCAGCGTATGACCGATTTCGCCTACGGAAAAGATTGCTTTCTGGAAGAAGCGCGGACCTTGGCTGAATTCCAGAAGGAAGAGCATATTGTAAGTATCTATAGCTTTTTTGAAGAGAACGGAACTGCTTACTTTGCGATGGAGTATGTCGACGGCATCAGTCTTCAGCAGTACATGCGGGAACGTGGCGGACGGCTGAGCCCGGAAGAAGCGAATCGATTGCTGCGCCCGGTTATGGAGGCGGTTGGCAAGATCCACCGGAAGGGTATTGTCCACAGGGACATTTCTCCGGATAACATCCTGATTACAGAAGGCGGGAAAGCAAAACTGATCGATTTCGGAGCAGCGCGGTACAGCATCGGGCAGAAGAGCATGAGCCTGGATGTGGTGCTGAAGCACGGATTTGCTCCGATAGAACAGTACTCCAGAAGGAGCAGGCAGGGTCCATTTACAGATGTCTATGCGATGGCGGCGACGTATTACTACGCGATAACGGGAAAACTGCCGCCGGATGCGATCGATCGGATGACCGACGATCAGCTGCAGTTACCGCATGCTCTGGGAATAAAAATCAAAAAGAACCAGGAGAACGCACTGAAAAAGGGGCTTGCGGTAAAAGCGGAAGACCGTTGGCAGAGTATGCATGAGTTTGCGGATGCATTGTGCCCGCAGCAGACCAGAAATGAACAATTATACAGGAAGGAAGCCCCTGCCCGGAAAAAAGCTACAGAGGAAGAACAGCCTGCAAGGGAAAAAACCCCGAAAAAAAGGACTGGTCTGAAAGCCGTTGCATTGATAGCTGTTCTTGGCTTGGTATTGGCTTTTCTGACAGTAAAAGTGATTCTCCCCGAAATAAAAAAAGCAAAGCTCCGTAAAGAGTGGACCCAGCTTGAAACAGGCAGCTTAATTACATTTGGCAGCTATGAGCAGGATAATGACATTTCAAACGGGAAAGAAGCAATTGAATGGATTGTTCTAAATAAAAAGGACAATAAAGCCTTGCTGCTCAGCCGTTATGCGCTCGACTGCCAGCAGTTTAATTCTGACCGAAGAAACACAGCGTGGGAGAACTGTACATTGCGGAACTGGATGAATGAATCATTCTTTCAGGATGCATTTACGTCAGAAGAACAAACAGCAATTATAACGAATGGGTTGGAAAATGCAGAGGACAAAGTGTTCCTTTTGAGCACTGTTGAAGCAGAAAAGTATCTTAGTTCAGATGATGAACGTCTTTGTGAACCAACAGCTTTTACGATAGCGAAAGGTGTTAATCTAAACGACAGGGGCAGTTGCTGGTGGTGGCTGCGATCGCAGGGTGACTATGGGGCCAGTGCAGCAGATGTTACTGCCAAAGGGAAACTGAACATCAGCAACGTTGATGCAAGAGGCGCTGTTCGCCCCGCATTTTGGATTGATTTGAACATCGCTGCATCTGTTGCAGGTGATCCTGTCAAGATGTCAGCAGATACAAGAAAGACAGAAGAAAAAACAGAAGATAAAGATTTCTCTGTCCAAGTAGGCAGTATCGTCACGTTTGGCAGTTATGAGCAGGATAACAACACTTCAAACGGGAAAGAAGTCATTGAATGGCGTGTATTGGATATCCAGAATAACAAAGCCTTGCTGATCAGCAGATATGCGCTTGACCGTCAGCCATACAACGACCAGTTTACCGATGTTACTTGGGAAACCAGCTCGCTTCGTGCCTGGTTGAATGATTCTTTCTTAAACGACGCTTTCAACGCAGGGGAGCAGGGAATGATATCTGCATTGACGGTAAACGCTGATAAAAACCCACGGTATAACATTGATCCGGGAAGTGCAACGAAGGATCAGATTTTCCTGATTAGCTTCGCGGAAGCAGAAGAATTCTTCGATTCCGATAATTCCAGAAGATGTGTACCAACGGAGTATGCGATTGCAAAAGGAGCATATACAAACAGCAATTACGAAGTAAATGGCAAAGCTACTTGCTATTGGTGGCTGCGGACTTCAGGAAACTATTCTACCAGCGCCGTACGTGTCAATCATGATGGTTCAGTTCATGATTCCGGCATCCCAGTGAGTAACGGGTATGCTGCAGTTCGTCCCGCTTTGTGGGTCGATTTGGAAGCAATTGAAAAAGAAATATCTTCAGCAGATACTCTGAATTCTGCACCGGAGACAGTCAACGTTGAAACAGAGACGACAGATCAGTTTTATCTGAACACAAGACAGGAAGCATTGGATTCCGGAATGCAGCTGAAAGCAGATACGGGAAAACTGCTGGTGGCAGTCAAGGGGCAGAAGCTGGAAGTTGTGGTTACAGGAATCGACATCCGGGACAGTTATCTGACGAATCAGGAAGGCTATAAAGATGGCCTGGAATACGGCTGGCTCGTCAGGTTTTCAGACGGAGTGTCTGAGTACGATGTTTCAACCACTTGCTGGAGATTCAACCCCGGAAAGAATGAGGAGAGAACAATTGATTCCATGCAGCATAGTTTTTGGATTGATGGCAAGAATACAGCAAATGCTGAGATGAGCCACACCGCAAATGAGATTCAGTGGAGTGTTGAAATTCCTGATGGTTATTCCATCAACTTCAACTCAGTGGGATCCTTCAATGTAAGTATAGTTTACGAAGGAAAGACGACAGAAGAATATACCGCAGAAGCTATAGCGTGAGCGACTTTGGATAATACATTGTGATGCAATCAACAGAGGATCTGCCGGAAAGGAGGGTAAACATGTCTTATATCTGTTATCACTGTTTTCAGGAAAAACCGAATAATGAGATCTGTCCTT
>JAEEGL012284944.1_pt1 | contig 15377 bp, 14 predicted proteins | sample 9134231 | NCBI WGS metagenome assembly JAEEGL01 (sample SAMN16246548, study PRJNA631951) | gut metagenome | biome: gut microbiome; feature: rumen; material: fiber-attached | host: Bos | place: Iran: Karaj | collected 2018-10 | reverse complement strand
GTAAAAGCTCATCCAATGCATCCTGGCTGATTGCAGGACCCTGAGCGTTGATCTCGGTCTCTTCATCGGACTTGATCTTTACATTGATTCTGGAAATTCCTTCCTTAAGCATGATAAAGTCTGCGATAATACCTTTTTTTTCAACGCTTTCAACTATTGCCTCGCCTGTGAAACCAGCAGCAAAGCCAAGGGCTGTATTCTCGATTCCAAGGTTCTTAAGAACGGTGGAGACATTTATTCCCTTACCGCCAAAGAAGCAATCCTCGGATACGGATCTGTTGGTCATCCCGGGATCAAGCGGCTTGTCCATGCGAACAATATAGTCGATTGCCGGATTAAAAGTTACAGTGTAAATCATTTGAACCTCCTTATGGTTTTAAATGAAGTTTATTTCTGAATGACAGCTTTTATGATTGTCTGGTCAGAATACTTTTTGCTTGGAGCAGTGTCGGTGATGATGCAGCAGCTTCGAAGATCTGAAAAAGTAACGGAGCTTACAACACCAAACTTGGTGTGATCTGCCAGGACGTAGGAGAGGTAGGTGTGCTTGATTGCCTCAGCTTTAACCAGTGCCTCGTCTACATCAGGTGTGGTAAAACCTGCAGGAACGGAGATTCCGTTAGTGCCCATAAATGACTTGGTAAAATGGAATCTTGAAAGTGCCTCCACGCAGTCGGGACCGATAACCGCCTCTGTAACGGGCTTGATTCGTCCGCCTATTATCATGGTTGAAAGTCCTCGCTCAAGCATTCTCTTTGCATGTACGATTCCGTTTGTTATGTACTTTGCATTTTTATTGGTGATGTGATCGATAAGATGCAGAGTAGTGGTACCGGAATCAATGTAGACAAAGTCGTTGTCCTGTATGAGTGATGCGGCATACTCTGAAATCAGATCCTTTTCCTGAGTGTTGCGGCTTGCCTTTTCAGCAACGGTCGGCTCAACGGTGTTGACATCCTTGGCCTTAAGAGAAGTTGCACCTCCGAAAACCTTGATAATCCTGCGTTCATCATGAAGTACTGACAAATCTCTGCGTATGGTTGCTGCAGATGCATCAAGAACATCAACCAGTTCCTGAACGGTAGCAGCATTATGCTTTTCTATATAAGCTACGATTTCGTTTCGTCTTTCTTCTGTGAGCATTTTTGATCATCCCCTATTCAATATTCATACTCTGAAATCAGAATAGCATCACAAATAATCAAAGTCAATCAAAGATAATCAATATACGCGAATAAAAATAACCAAAATTATCAAAAAAGATTATAAATAATCACTAACGCTCAAAATTAACTCAGGACAAAATAATCGATAATAGTGAAAGCTTTTTCTATACATTAAGGTTTTAAAACATTTAAAATATACAATGAGGTAGGCATGAACTTTTTACATTAGAGAAGGAGTACAAAAATGGGAAATCTTACCTGGGCTGAAGATGCCCTTTCAAAGGTGATTAAAAAAGAAAAGCAGGTGGTAGGAAGAAATTATGATAAGCTTCCTTACACTGCTAAAAACCACGTTTTTGATGATAAATCAGAGGATAACGTGTGCTGGTGGACCAATGGTTTCTATGGCGGAATGCTGTGGCAGCTCTTTAGGGAAACCGGTGATGAGGAATATGAGAGAGCAGCTAAGAGGATTGAGGAGAAGCTTGATGCCAATTTCCTTCAGTACGACGGAATGGATCATGACAGCGGCTTTAAGTGGCTCCTTACAGCTGTTGCCAATTACAGGTTTACAGGAAATGAGCAGTCAAAAAACAGAGGACTTCTTGCTGCAGCAAATCTGGCAGGCCGCTTTAATATAGAAGGAGAGTTTATCCGCGCCTGGAATGACTGGGGTGATGACAGGGATACAAGGGGCTATGCCATTATTGACTGTATGATGAATTTACCGCTTCTTTATTGGGCAAGCGATACGGTGGATGATCCAAGATTCAGACAGATAGCCGTAAGACATGCTGACACTGCCATGGACTGGTTTATCAGGGAGGATGGTTCATCAAGACATATCGTTGAGTTTGGTTTAAACGGAGAAGGCTTTGTCAGAGAGCATGGAGGTCAAGGCTACGCTGAAGGTACAGCCTGGACAAGAGGACAGACCTGGGCGATCTACGGCTTTGTAATGAGCTATATTCATACAGGTGATTTCAGATATCTTGAGACTGCAATGAAGGTGGCTGATTTCTTTGTAGCGCATATTCCTGAAAGCGGGCTGATTCCTGTTGATTTCCTGCAACCGGCGGAACCTGCCTATGAGGATTCGACAGCTGCTGCAATAGGTGCCTGCGGTCTTATGCATCTTGCAGATGAGCTTTCAAAAGCTTTAGAGAGTGCAGATGGTTCAGAGCTTCCTGAAATGATCAAAAACGCTCACGGGGTAAAATACAGCGATGCAGCCATAAAAATACTTAAGACTCTTACAGAGAAACGCTGCGATTTTGATCCTGAACATGATGAGCTTCTTATTAACTGTACAGCGGCTTACCATGACAAGGAGCATCATTTCCCCATCATTTACGGTGACTACTACTATATAGAAGCCCTTCTTTATCTTTTGGGAAGAGGCGAGTATTTGTGGTGACTTAGAGCTTGCATAGATTACCCGGAGGAGAATTATGACTGAAGATATGAACATGAATTCCAAAGAAGTATTTCAGGTAAAAGAGCCTGATTATGAGCTGAGCCCCTATACGGGAGTTACAAGAAAGCACTGGATAGATGCAGGAGTCTATCTTTTAAGAGGACTTTTTGAAAATCTAAAGAGTATAGACGATGCACCTGTTGTGCCAAGAACGGAAACAGAGGTGACATATCCTCACCTGAACTCAGATGAAGGAAGACGCGATGCTGAGAGAAGAGCTGAGATTTTCGAGGGACTTACCCGTACTTTTTTCATAGGCTCTGTACTTATTCATGAAAATCCTGAAATCGAGATTGGCGGTATAAAGCTCAGGGATTACTACAGTGAGCATATTCTTCGCGCGCTTACAATTAAGGACAGTGATGAATATGTGAGCACCTATGAGGAGCTTATGGCCATAACGGGAAGTAAAGATCCCACAAACTGTTTCCAGCAGACTGTTGAGACCTGTGCTCTGGTAATAGGTCTTTGGGCCTGCAGGGAAGAAATATGGGGCAGATATTCTAAGGAAGAAAGAGATTCTATAGCAGCTTTTCTTAAAGGTTATGCTCATGCCGCAACCGTTCCTCAGAACTGGCGTCTTTTCAATATGCTGGATATGGCATTCCTTTATATGGAAGGATATGAGATCGACGAGCATGTGATGAGAGAGCATGCACAGGCAATTCTTTCCTATTATGTAGGGGATGGCTGGTTTAGGGATGGCCACAGCTTTGATTACTATTCCTGCTGGGCATTTAATGTATATGCGCCTTTATGGAATCTGTGGTATGGCTATGAAAATGAGCCATATATCGCTGAGAAATTTGAAGAGGCTTCAAATAAGCTGATGGAGACCTATCCCGACTTCTTTGATGGGGATGGCTATACCATGATGTGGGGAAGAAGCTGTATTTACCGCTTTGCGGCAGTAAGCCCTCTTGATGCCAATTTCCTTCTGAAGAACCCTAAGGCAGATCCCGGAAGAGCAAGAAGAATCTCATCGGGTTCACTTTTGCAGTTCCTCACAAGGGATGACTTTTTGGAGAACATGGTTCCTGCTCTTGGCTTTTATGGGCAGTTTACGCCTCTTGTACAGGGATATTCCTGCGCAGAGTCCGTTTACTGGATTGGAAAAGCGTTCCTTTGCCTGCATCTGCCAGCAGATCATCCTTTCTGGACGGCAAAAGAAAATAACGGTGACTGGGATAAAGACAGTGTTAGAGTAACTACCCTTGATGGCCCTGCCCTTAGCTTTTCAAATCATCCTAAAAACAAGACAACAATCTTAAGAACAGGCAAGGTTGTTAAGGATGGAAGCGACCTCCACGGAATGTGGAATTACAGTAAGCTTTCCTTTAATTCAAAATATCCCTGGGAGTCTGCTCCTGCTGAGGATGTAGAGTCTATGCAGTATGTGCTTACCGATGGCACAACGGGAGATATGGACAGATGCAATGTGACATTCTGGGGTGGTGAAAAGGACGGAGTTTTATATAGAAGACAGTTCTTCAATTACAGGCTTGAGACTGAGTGCCACTGGTTTAATGCGGTTAATCTTGCAGACTTCCCTGTAAACTACGGCCTTATAAGAGCAGACAAGCTAAGGCTTTTCAGGCCGGATGTGACAATAACTCTTGGAGCATACGGTTTTCCTGATAATGGAAGCACAAAGGCTATCCGCAAAGAAAAGAAGGTGAAGATATCAGGCAGGAACGGCGAAGAAAAGGAAATAACCGCAAAGGCAATAATCCTTAAGGGCTACGATAGCCAGGGCAGAGAGAAACAGCTTGCCATGACTGTTTATACCGGTTTCTATGATCTTGAAATCATAAAGAGCACCGGCACCAATCCTGATAGTGAAAAATCTGTTATTATATATGGAAAGTATTATAAGAAAAACCTCTATGACAGTTCGGAGGACTATGTATTGATCTCTCAGACCGTTACAAAAGAGAGCCATGAAGATTTTAGTGAGGATGAGCTTTTCCCTATAAAGGAAATAATATACTCCGACAGGGACATGACAGGAGCTTATGGAAGCGTCAAAATAGCGCTGCATGGCACGGCATCCGAAAGAGCGCAGTACGATATAAATTACGAGCTGCTTGAGGGCAGAATGATGCTTTAAGAAAAAATAAGGCGGTAAGTAATGAGTATAAAAGCAGTATTATTTGACCTTGACGGAACACTTATAGATACAGAGAGATGCTATCAGTTAGTCTGGCCCAAGGCAGTAGCCCACTTTGGCTTTGAGATGACAAGGGAGCAGGCACTTATGCTAAGAAGCCTTGGAAGACCCTTTGCACCGAGACAGTTTAAAGAGTGGTATGGTGACAGCTTTAATTATGATGAAGTAAGGTCCTACAGGAAGGAGCTTTTCGAAGAACTGATTGCAAGGGAAGGTCTTAAGCTAAAGCCCTACGCAGAGGAGATCCTTAAATACCTTAAGGAGCGCGGAGTGGTGATTTCCACCGCCACAGCTACAGACGAGGAGCGCACCACCAGGTATCTTACAAAGGTGGGGCTTCTTGACTATTTTGATAAGATTTGCTGTGCTACACAGGTAAAAGAGGGCAAACCATCCCCTGATCTGTATTTGTATGCAGCTGAGCAAGTAGGCTTTTCAAAGGATGAGTGCATAGCCGTTGAGGATGCGCCAAACGGTGTAAAATCTGCGGCGGCAGCAGGCATCAGAACCATTTATATACCTGATACCAATGATGACGAAGCGGCAATTGGCGGGCTTTATTATAAGAAGATGAATAATCTCTTAGAACTTAAGCAGCTTTTTGAACAGTGAAGGTCCAAATAAGGGCATAAATATGAACTTTTTCGCCCGATTAGGTAATAGAAAATTTATATTTAATATCCCGAAACTTTCTTTACACTTTTTAGTCGGTAGACTAAAATATATGTATACGCGAGTTCTTACGCGGTTCTGAATCGAAAACAGAAACTAAAATAGAGGGGTATTATATGGATCAGGCATTGTCTAATGAACAAATCGATACTATTGGAGAAATCGCCAATATCAGTATGGGTAATTCTGCGACTACCCTTAGTATGATGGTTAATCGTAAGGTTGATATTACGACACCTAACGTTTCTGTCATAAAAAGAAGTGAATCACTTGATGATTATGCGAAGACCTGTGTGTTTGTTCAGATTCATTATGTAAAGGGACTTACAGGTAATAACGTTCTCATTTTGAAAGAAAATGATGTCAAAGTAATGACAGATCTGATGATGGGCGGAGACGGTACCAATACCGCCGGTGATATTTCAGAACTTCACCTCAGTGCGGCTTCTGAAGCCATGAACCAGATGATGGGAGCAAGTGCCACATCTCTTTCAATGATGCTCGGTGTTCCTACCGATATCAGTACGCCTATCGTAAATAAGATTGATGTAGACAGTGTTAAGATTTTTGAAAAGAGTTTTGAAACGGAATATGAGTTTTTTGTAAAAATAGCTTTCAGAATTACTATCGGAGATCTTATTGATTCAGTTATGGTTCAGCTTTATCCGGTTCAGTTTGCCCGTGAGATGTGCGCGAAATTTATGGCAAATGAAGCGGAGAGTTGATTTTAATGAACAAAGCAGAAGTACTTGAAATACGTAAACAATTCACACCCGACAGATGCACGATCGATCACATCTGCGGGTGTTATGTTGATTACGAGAAAAATAAGCGTCTTGTTTTCAAAAAGGCATTTGGTTCTATTCCGGAAGAGGAGATGTTCAAATATCTTGATATCTTTAAGCACACTCTGTCCGGTGTCTTCGGAAGAAGTCTGATTGGTCTTGAATTTCCGGTTGATCAGGAAAGTGAAGGTGGTACCCAGGAGTTTTTGCTGCGCCTTCGTGACAGCCATCTTGAGGATGATTCACTCATCGATGAATTCTATGACAAAATAATTGCCAATTACATCAACGCAGAGAATTATTATATAATCCTTGTACATGCGATTTATGATATTCCCGGCGTTACTAAGGATGGAATCGAGATGGAGGATTCTTCAGATAATATCTATGATTACATCCTTTGCAGCATTTGTCCTGTGACCCTGTCCAAGGCTGCTCTTGGCTACAACGAGAGGACAAATGAGATAGAGGACAGATTCCGTGACTGGGTTGTAGACGGCCCTTCAAAGGGATTCCTTTTCCCTGCATTTATTGATAGGAATGCTGATATCCACAACATGCTTTACTTCACCAAGAAGCCTGAGGATCTTCAGCCTGAGTTTGTGGAGGCGCTTTTTGGAGGAAGATCACCCATGTCAGCTCCCCAGCAAAAGGACCTTTTCAATACACTTGTTGAGGAGACTATAGGGGATCAGGCTGATTATGATGTGATGCGTAACGTCCACGAGAATCTTGCATCCATGATGGAGGATCATGAGGACGATGATGAGCCCTTCGAACTGGGAAAAGAGGATGTTAAGCATCTTCTAAAGGACAGCGGTGTATCAGAAGAGCGCATGGAATTTTTTGATCAGAATTACGAGAAGATCGCCGGTGAAGAGGAGATGCCTTTCCTTGCGACTAACATTGCAAGTACAAGAAAATTCGATATCAAGGCTCCGGACGTTGTTATCAAGGTCAATCCTGAGAGGACAGATCTTGTGGAGTCCAGAATAATTGATGGCAGACAGTGCCTTGTTATTGCAGTAGATGATCATATTGAGGTAAACGGCATCAACGTAAGGACGATTCTTCGGGGACAGTAAAGAGAGGACTTGAGTATGGTAAAAAAACTTTTAGGGGAATTACATGAATTTAAGCTTCCCAGTATTCTTACTCCCATTTGTATGATAGGTGAGGTTATCGCTGAGATGATCATCCCTGTACTCATGGGAAGAATGGTAGATCTGGGAATAAACGGCGGGGATATGGCATACATCGTTAAGACAGGTGTCATAATGATTCTCGTTGCGCTGTTTGGCCTTTTATCAGGTATAGGCGGCGCGGTATTCGGAGCAAAGGCATCCACAGGCTTTGCCCGCAACCTTCGTAAAAAAATGTTTGATAACGTTCAGACATTTTCTTTTACAAATATCGATAAGTTCTCATCTTCAGGTCTTGTAACAAGACTTACAACAGATGTAACGAACATTCAGAACGCATTCCAGATGATACTTCGTATGGCAATGAGAGCGCCAGCTTCCATGATCGTAGCTATGGTGATGTCATTTATCATCAGCGCAAAGCTTGCAAGCATTTATCTGGTTGCTGTTATTTTTCTTGGCATAGTGATCGTGTTTATCATGAATAATGCCACCAAGTACTTCAAGCAGGTATTTGAAAAATATGACAGCCTTAATGAAAGCGTTCAGGAGAACGTATCAGCTATCAGAGTAGTTAAAGCATACGTTCGTGAAGAGTATGAAAACAATAAATTCAAGATAGCTGCTCTTAATATCTACGAGATGTTTGTAAGAGCAGAGAAAGTCGTTACACTGAACAGCCCTATCATGACAGGTACAGTATATGCCTGCATCCTTCTTATAAGCTGGGTGGGTGCGCACATGATAGTTGCAGGAGAGCTTACTACAGGTGAGATGATGAGTCTTCTTACCTACTGTATGAACATCCTCATGAGCCTTATGATGCTCTCCATGATCTTCGTAATGGTTACAATGTCACAGGCAAGTGCCAAGAGAATTGCAGAGGTTATAGATGAAAAAACAAGCCTTGGCAATCCTTCTGATCCTATCATGGAAGTAAAGGATGGAAGCATCGACTTTGAGCATGTTGATTTTGCATATTCAAGCGATTCAGAGGAGCCTGTACTTAAGGATATAAATATCAGTATTAAATCCGGCGAGACCATCGGAATCATCGGTGGAACAGGTTCTGCAAAATCATCTCTGGTTAACCTTATAAGCCGACTTTACGATGTCACCAAGGGAAGCATCAAGGTAGGCGGAGTTGATGTAAGAGACTACGATATGGAAGCTCTTAGAAATCAGGTATCCGTAGTTCTTCAGAAAAACGTCCTCTTTAGCGGAACAATCTACGATAACCTTCGCTGGGGCGATGCAAATGCAAGCGAGGAAGAGATTAAGAGAGCCTGCAAGCTTGCCTGCGCAGATGAGTTTATAGAGAGATTCCCTGACGGTTACAACACAGTTATAGAACAGGGCGGAACAAACGTATCAGGTGGACAGAGACAGAGACTTTGTATAGCAAGAGCTCTTCTTAAAAAGCCCAAGATCCTTATACTGGATGATTCTACAAGTGCTGTTGATACAGCTACAGATGCCAAGATAAGAAAGGCTTTTGCGGAGGAAATCCCCGGTACAACCAAGCTTATTATCGCACAGAGAATTTCCAGTGTTCAGGAGTGCGACCGAATCATTGTTATGGATGATGGTAAGGTTAACGGATTTGGAACACATGATGAGCTTGTTAAGAACAATGAGATTTACAAGGAAGTTTATGAATCCCAGGTTGGCAGCAGCGGCGATGCGGATTTTGATGAGCCAAGCTGATAGAAACCTGCGAGATAATCATTACTTCATTGTTTACATAGGAGGAATTTCCACATGGCAGAAGAGAAGGTAAAAGAGGTACGAGGCCCCGGTGCAAGGCGCGGAATGGGACCAAGACCCAAGATAAAGAATCCCGGAAAATTATTTAAAAGGCTGATGTCTTATGTATTTAAAGACTATGGCATTCATATGATACTGGTAGTTGTCTGCATCATCCTTACGGTTGTTGCAAGTGTACAGGGAACTATGTTCACAAAGACACTTATCGACAGCTACATTACCCCTATGATAGGGCAGGAGAATCCTGATTTCGGACCTCTTGCAGGAGCTATCGGCAGGGTAGTAATATTCTACGCACTTGGCGTAATTGCAGCGTTTGTTCAGGCCAGACTGATGATCTATGTGGGCCAGGGAACCCTCAAGAATCTCAGACTTGAGCTTTTTGAACACATGGAATCACTTCCGATCAAATACTTTGATACTCACGCTCACGGCGATATCATGTCAATCTACACCAATGATATTGATACCCTGAGACAGATGATCTCTATGAGTATTCCTCAGATGCTCAATAGTGCCATCACTATTGTCAGCGTGTTTATCTCAATGGTAATCCTCAGTGTTCCGCTTACGATAGTTACCATCTTGATGGTTGCCATCATGCTTTTTGTAACTGCAAAAGCAACGGGCGCATCAGGTAAAAACTTCGTAGCACAGCAGAAGAACCTGGGTACACTTAACGGATATATTGAAGAGATGATGACAGGACAGAAGGTAGTTAAGGTATTCTGTCATGAGCAGCAGGCTATAGAGAAGTTTGACGAACTCAACGAAGAGCTTTTCCAGAGTGCATACAAGGCTAACGTATTTTCAAATATCCTTGGTCCTATAAATACTCAGTTGGGTAACCTGAGCTATGTAGTATGTGCTATTGTGGGCGGTGCCATCGCTCTTAATCAGTATTTTGGATTTACAGTTGGCGGACTTGCAAGCTTTTTGACATTCAACAAGAATTTTTCAATGCCTATAAACCAGGTGTCCATGCAGTTTAACAGTATAATTATGGCTCTGGCAGGTGCTGAAAGAATTTTCGCTCTCCTTGATGAGAAGCCTGAGACTGATGAAGGCTACGTAATGCTGGTTAATTCCAAGATGGTAGATGGCAAGATCGTAGAGTCTGATGAATTCACAGGACACTGGGCATGGAAGCATTACCACAAGGCTGAAGGAACAACCACATATCAGCCCATGGAAGGTGATGTTACATTTAACGATGTGGACTTTGGTTATACCGATGAAAAGATGGTTCTTCACAACATCGTGCTTCATGCTAAGCCCGGACAGAAGATAGCACTTGTCGGATCTACCGGTGCAGGTAAGACCACAATCACTAATCTGATCAACCGTTTCTACGATATTCAGGATGGTAAGATCAGATATGACAATATCAATATCAACAAGATCAAGAAGCCGGATCTTAGGAAATCTCTTGGCATAGTACTTCAGGATACACATCTTTTCACAGGTACTGTTGAGGAGAATATCCGCTACGGTAAGCTTGATGCCACCCATGAAGAGGTAGTTGCAGCTGCAAAGCTTGCAAACGCCCACAGCTTCATAAAGCGACTGCCGGAAGGTTACGATACCATGCTTACAGGTGATGGCGCAAATCTTTCACAGGGTCAGAGACAGCTCCTTGCAATTGCAAGAGCGGCTATTGCCAATCCCCCTGTACTTATTCTTGATGAAGCTACCAGCTCCATCGATACCCGTACAGAGAAAATCGTTCAGGACGGTATGGACAAGCTCATGAGTAACAGAACAACCTTTGTCATTGCTCATCGTCTCTCTACCGTAAAGAACAGTGATGTTATCGTAGTACTTGAGCAGGGCCGTATCGTGGAAATGGGTAATCACGACGAGCTTATCGCTAAAAAGCAGCGTTACTATCAGCTTTACACCGGTAACAAGCCTGAGATGGTTACAGCCTAAAGCCGAAGATAATAGAATAAAATAAGCAAAATTAAAGCCTCTGTGTCTTAGGATAAAATCCAAAGGAGCAGAGGCTTATTTTAATGTATGATTAGTGACCGGTTATTTCATTACAGGAAGTCTTTGATCAAGCTCAATGCGGTCATCATGGGTGACAACGCGATAGGATGTGACCTTGTATGCGGGCTCATCCATGGAATCCGGATAAGTGGGTATTATTGTGATATCCAGAGTCTGGGTGCCGTTTATGGGAAAGCTCTCAGAGAAGCTTTCTGCGCCAACCATGTTGTAGAAGGCATCCTCTGAAGATGAGAGCATATAACTGTTGGTTAAGGATGATTCTGTTCTTGCTATGAAAGCATTGGCCTCGTGACAGGCATCATAGTAGCTGTCACAGCGCTGCTTCATTTTAGTGCTAAGGACAAAATCTGCCCTGGAATTAACAAGAGTCAGGGTGGCAAAGGATATAAGGCCCAGAACCATAAAAATCAGCATTATGGAAGCTGCGCCTATATGTGTTGAATTTATTGAATTACGGCCCATCTGTTTCTGCCTCCATGTCACCGATATAGTAGTCAACGCTCCTGGACATAATAAGTAATGGATCTGAAAGCGCAGGAGCTTCAGCGATTATCTCATCACCCGGGAGATTTAGAATGTAAATATCTCCCTTAAGGGCGTTGCCTTTATATTCAGCTGTGCTGCCACCGCAGTCGCTGTAAACTTCTGAAGCGGGGAGCTGTGAAACTGTCAGCAAAAGCTCATATTTTGCCCCCTCCGGAGCACCATCGCTCAGGGGAAGTTCAATGATTTCCCAGTCTTCATCAAAAAACATAACCAGAGTCCCGATTTCTGGATTCTCTTCAAAGGAAACAAGGATTACGGATGATTCTGAGTAAAAGTCCGCTATATCACGAAGATTTCCTTTTTTGCCATTGAATACCTCTGCAAGATTCTGAACCCATAGTACAGAATTGTTTATGCCGATTGATTCCTGAGACAGGAGATGGGCAGACACAAAAAGGCGCACGCAAATAGTGCTGGAAACAGCAAAAAACAAAATGGCTATTATGAGCTCCATAAGAAAGAGACTTGTTTTGTTGTGCTGATTTCTGTTCATGCGTCTACTTGTCCTTTTTCAGACCTTTTGGAAGTTACAAAGGTTATTTCTTCGCCATCGGTTAATACCACAGTTATGCGGAGGATCCCGCCTCCTAAGGTATCAATCTCAAGGCTGTCTATATCCATAATTTTCTGACCGGTTTCCGGCATGAGATTTTCCACATCCGCTCTGGCTTTAATTTCCATAAGAGCGCCATCGTAGTCATAGATATAGGTGACATAGTCTTTTCCGCCTTCCGTACTGTCGATGCGGATGGCACCTGATTTGTTGAAGGTAACTGTTGAAACGTTGCCCTCTGAATCGTTTTGCCTTAGTTTTTCTGTGATATAAGCATAGGCGGTTCTTCTGTCATAGTTTTTTTGCATGACGGAAACACCCCTGCTGTAAATGCTTGAGCCGATGGCGATCAGCATGAGAGCGCTCATGGCAAACAAAAACAGCAGAGCTACGACGAAGATCATATCGATTATGTGTCTTTCGTGGCTTTCCTTTTTCATAAATAATTACAAATCCTTCTTTGCATCACCCTGTATGCGGATGATTGTGACATCAGGGTAGATATTTGCACCTATTGGCCTGTAGTCCACAAAGAACAGCTCCTTGTCGTAGATAAGACCATAGTGCTGCTCAAGGTAATCAAGACTTGGAGGATAGACTCCTTCAAGGCAGTAGCACTGGATTATATCCCTATCTATGGCCTCGGACAGGCTGGTTTCCTGCTTGTCGATATTGGAGGTGCTAAGCTCATTTACGCCGTTCCAGAATATGAAAATAAGAACGACGATTATAAGAGTATAACCAATCTTTGAGATGGTTCCGGATATTCTGTTGGCTCGTTTTCCGATATAAATCTCTTCCATTTAATTTCCTAACTTAACCTATAGATGACATGATTCCCATAAGAGGAAGAATTACCGATAACAGTATCATTCCAACTACCAATGAGAGAATGATTACGAGAGTGGGCTCAAGTACTGCAATAAAAGCATACATTTTGCGCTGTGTTTCTTCGGCATAGCGGTTGGCAATCTGCTTCATTACGACATCCATGGAGCCGGTTGTAAAGCCGATTGAAACCATTCTGGAGTAGAAGCGGTTAAGGATTCCGGATGCCTGCAGTGCCTCAGGGAAGCTGCTTCCGTCTGCTATGAGGGAACGGCAGGTGTCTATTTTGGCGCTCATTGATTCAGAATCAACAAGGTTACTTACAAGCCTTAAGCCTTCGTAGGTATCCATGCCGCTTGAAAGAGTCAAAACCATGCCGTTGGCAAATCTTGTGGTTGCCACCTCGTCATAGAGCTTTCTGATGGGCGGTATGTGCATTCCTATTTTATGGAATACTTCGTGGCCCTTACTGGTTTTTACAAAAAATACGCACAGAGCTGCGTTTATGGCAAGAATGATTATGAAAACAGCGGAATAGTTTTTTAGGGTAACTCCGATACTGAGTAGGGAGTTGGAAAAACTGTTCATGCTGGTTCCAAGCTGCGCAAAAACCTGACCGAATACAGGGAGTACACGGGTGATCAGAACAATGATAACCACAAGCATCATACCGATCATGATAAGAGGATAGGAGATTGCTCCTATGATGTTCTGTCTGATGGTATCTTCACGCTCGTAGTAATCTGCAAGGGAGTCCATGACAAGATCAAGATCTCCGGACTCTTCGCCTATCGTGACCATATGGATCAAATAGCCGGGGAAAGCTCCCGACATCTGCAAAGCGATGTGGAATTTTTCACCGGAATGAAGTATCTGCAAAATGGTCTTAAGGATCGAACCATCACCCTCAAACTTAAAGTCCTGAAGCATGATCTCGATGCTTTCTGCAGGGGCTATTCCTGCTTTTATAAGAAGAGCCATCTGTCTGCAAAAAACTGATATTTCATATTCTGAGAATTTCTTTGAAGAGGCTTTCATATCGTGTCTCCCTAATAAATATATTTTGTCTTGTAATTTTCTCCATCGCCGATGAAGTTGGCCAGTTTCTTGGTATCTGTGGTTGAAGCAAAGGTGGGATCCATAAGTGACCACTCTTTACCATCAAATTGGATCATTCCGTTTATCCAGCCGATGTCCTTTATATAAGTGCTGAGCCATGCATGGTATGCAGTTCCTGCGTAGCCGACCTCCATTCTGGTGGGGATTTTCTGGCTCCTTAACATGGCTGTCATTAGAACTGCGTAGTCGATACAGATTCCTTTTCCTGTGGTGAGAACTTCGTCGATCTCAGGAAGATATCCGCTTTCAACGGTTTCTGCTTCGTGATAGTCGTAGGTCATGCTGGTGATAAGCGCGTTGTAAACATTGGACACCACATCGAGATCGGTATTGGCGCTATAAGCCAGGTACTCGGCATAATCTATAGCCTGATTGTCCGCATTAAAGGTTACGTACTGATTGGGATAGAGGAAGGGTAAAAATTCATCATCCAGCGTAGCCTCTATCTCCTGGGTAAATACGGTTGCGTACTGGAGACCTTCGATGTTCTCAAATACTGATATCAGATAGGTTCCGTTACCTGCCTGAAGAGGGAATACCTCATCTTTTCCGCCATCCGTCGCCATATCGTAGGTGTAGGTGATCTCATCCGGGCCCGTGATCCTCAGCTTAACTTTTCCTGATTCTCCGGTGTAATGAATGATTACGTAGCCCTGATTAGTGTTGGATGCATCTACATGAGCATATTGATTCTCGTAGACTTCCTTGCCATCTGCTGTTGGAACAAGGCATAGCGGAGTATTGTCACGGCTTCCCTTTACCAGTAGCGATGTATCGTAATTAGTGGAATCCGCCATTACCTCGGCTGCGTGCTTCCTGTCCACATCAATGGCGTGCCCCTCAGGAAGAGCAAAGAGCAGGATCGGTGAAGTAATGATAAGTATCAGCATGGAAAGGCATAAGCAGATACAAAAATCCATAGTATCCATTCTGGATTTAAGGGATGTGTCATACACTGCGCCATCAAAGGAAAGCAGGAAGTGAGTATCCTTCCCCTGGGAGCCTATCACCTCCGCAAGGGCGCCGATGACGTCTTCTTCTTTTATATGAAATTTATGTTTGCGATTTTTCTCATATTTCATTCTGTGCCATTATCTGCTTCGTGAAGCTGTAGTATATGATTCCTTGCTGATAAAAGG
>JAEEGL011197433.1_pt1 | contig 15377 bp, 5 predicted proteins | sample 9134231 | NCBI WGS metagenome assembly JAEEGL01 (sample SAMN16246548, study PRJNA631951) | gut metagenome | biome: gut microbiome; feature: rumen; material: fiber-attached | host: Bos | place: Iran: Karaj | collected 2018-10 | reverse complement strand
TTGTCTACGTTTTGTCGTCACACCCTTTTTTATAATACAACACGTGGCGACTTAGGTGTCCAACAAAGCGAAACCTTCGAAATTCAGCAGAAGGTATGAAACCTTCCTCAGCGAAGCGTCCAATGAGGAGATCGTTTCGATTTCTAAAGAACTCGCCGAGGAGATGAATGCGCAGATCAAATCGACCACCGTCACGGCCCTGACCCTGTTAGGTATCTCGATGGGTGCCCTGATTCTCTCTATCTCCCTGGTGACAGACCTTGCCGCCAGCATCTCCAGCAGCATCAAGAACATGATCTTCCTGATGCGTATGATCTCGATCGCCTTCATGTGCATCACCGCACTGATCGCGTTCCTGGTGATCCAGAAGGTCAACAAGGCTTCGTCGTTTTCGCCTTTGATGTGGAGGCATATCCGCGAGACTGCCTCCGACGAGACAGCGTATGAACAGATGGACGCAGTTCGTTCGCTGGATTTCTTCGTATCCTCTGCCAAGAACCTGAACGTCACGGCAGCACTGACGCTTGTGCTGTCCGGAATATTCCTCGGATTCAGCTACATCTACCAGATGATGGCCGCATCCGGATACATGTGAGGCGACCATGAGATCAGTGAAAGTTTGTCTCGCATGCATCGTATCGGTGCTGGCCCTTCTTTCGGTGGCGGCCGTCCTTCCCGACGGCTCCGATGCCGCCCCCTCTGTCAGCGGACAGTCCATCGTGGCGTACACCGAGGCCTCTGAGAACTATCTTTACCTGGCCTACATCGAGGATACCCTCCCCGACAAGGTGGATCCCTCCAGGTACGTCCGCCACGACGGCCTTTGGTACAACGTCGACGGCGCCTCTTCTGCCAACGGTTCCTATCTCACCTACGGCGACCTCGCCCCCGAGATGTCCGTGGCCGAGATGAGGGCCGACCTCACTGCCAGGTACGGTGCGACCTTCACCCTCGTGCAGGTGTCCCTGACCGTCGCATCCGACTGCAACGTGGAGTACAACATCGTCAAGGACGAGGCCACCTACGTTCCCACCTCCTTCGCAGCCAAGGCGGAGGTCGAGGGATTCGATGTCCAGTCCTTCAAGTACGTCAAGACCTACGTGCTCGGCACCGATTTCACCCCCGCCGACTCCGTCGGAACCTACACCCTCAACGTCAAGTGCGACGGATCCTCCCTGGAGTCTGTCAGCACCCAGAACGGGACCCAGACCGTCACCGTCACCGGATATGTGAAGGACCTCTCCGAGCGCCCCATCTCCGATGCACTCGTCTACTACAACAAGAGCGACAACGTCGAGTCCCACACCTCCACCGATGCCACCGGTAAGTACACCATCGTCATCAGCAAGGGCGACCTGGTGAAGGTCACCTCCGCTGCCAGAAGCAGCTACACCTTCCTGTTCGACCCCATCAACACCGGCAACATCACCTCCGACGCGGTCCTTCCCGACATCCACTCGAGGGAGAGGACCGTGCAGGTCCATGTCACCGACCAGACCGGCACCTACCCCGCGGCGGATGTCCGCGTCACCGCCGAGTGGCACGTGCAGAATTACGACCCCGTCGAAAACGAGTACACCCTCGTCAAGACCACTGCCGGTTCCGCGTACACCGACGAGGCAGGGAACGCGCTGATCATCTGCAAGGACCCTTCCGCGGACAAGTACGGACTGCTCATCTACGCCAGCACGCAGACCAACGGGTATGACTTCGACCTCGACGGCGACCAGGCATCCCCCTCCGCGACGGAGTTCAACTTCCTGAGGAAGGACCAGCCCGGTTCCTTCCTGACCGCCGACGGTAACGACTATGCCAACCTCGCCGACTACTCCGCCGTGACCAACCTCAAGGCGGAGGAATCCTGCATAGTGGTCACCGTGAGGGGACTGCAGGAGGGCCTGCAGGGAGGCGCACCCATCCCCGAGATCACCATCGGGGCCGACTGGTACTATCAGGTGGACGAAGGAGGATCCTACACCTATTCGAAGACCCCCACCACCGACTTCCACAACATGGTGAGGGGAAGCGCCTTCGCGGTGGCGGCATCCGGAGCCGACGGAAAGGTCCTGGTGGCATACACCCTGCCCACCTGGGACTCCGACCCCGCCCTCTCCGCCTATCTCTACATCTATGCGGTCACGACCTCGGGAGTGTTCGCCTTCAGCGTGCCCGACCTCGGAGTCGGAGGTACCACCTCCTTCCCCGACGTGATCTCCGCCTACGGCGGAGCGGTCGCCCTGCCCTCCGGCAGCGTGGCGGCCACCGAGATCCTCTCGGACGACGTGGCATTCACAGTGTCCGGAACCATCTCCGGCACCCTGCCCCCGAGTGCGAGCGACGTGGTCATCGCATACAGCCTCTACAAGAACGTCGACAGCCTGTTCAGCGGCAACGCGACCCTCGACATGTCCAGTTCGCCCGCCACCTTCTCCTACACCGTGAAGAAGGGCCTGTTCTCCAGGATCGACCTGGCTGTCATCACCGGATACGTGTTCGCCGAGCCCTCCAGGACCATGCCCACCGCCACCGGCGACCAGGCATTCTCCACCGAGTGCTCCGCAGTCTCCTACACCCCCGTGGCCAGGGCGGCACCCGTCCTGTTGGATACCTACACCGTGAACGGACTGACCGCCGGCACCGCCGTGCAGTTCAAGTGCGACATCTCCGGGACCGTCCACACCTTCGAGAAGACCGCCGCCGGCACCTCGCTCACCTTCCCCCTGAACGGGGTCGCGGGAGCGAAGATCGTGTCGGTATCGGTTTCCGGCGAGGGACTGTACGTCCCCGCCTTCACCGGCACTACCGTCACCGTGGCCGCCATGACCACCCTGACCGTGGTGTGCTTCTCCGAGGACGGCGCCACCGAGCCCACCACCGAGAACGTCGTCAAGGAGGCCTCCGTCAGGGCCATCGTGGACGGCAAGGCCTACACCGCGACCACCTCGAGCGCCGGCACGGCGACCCTGAGCGTACCCTCCGGATACCCGGTGGAGTACAAGTTCGTCTCCGGCACCCAGGAGTACACGGTCACGGCGACCGCCATGGCCTCCGGACCTTTCGCGGGCATGAACGCCATCAACCTGACCGAAGTGGTCACGCCCGACGTGTCCACCGTCATCCACCTGATCGAGCGCCATGTCTCGTATTCCAGCCTTTACAACACCTCGCCCGCACAGGCGACAGTACTGAGCAGCCAGACCACCGAGCGTGAGACCGGCACCGCCGTGAAGTACACTGCTCCGAATCTGGACGGCTTCAAGTTCAGCGGATGGTTCCTCGGGGCCGAGTGCCTCTCGGAATCAGCCACCGTGACCATCGACATCAAGGAGAGTCTCGACGGACAGACCCTGTCCGCCGTGTACAGTCCCGTGCCTGCGACCGTCCCCGACAAGGGGGTGGACCCCATGGTGCTGATGATTGGCCTCGTGGCCATCATGATAGCCATCATGTGCTTCGCATACGTCCTCCTCAACAACAGGGGGTACTGAAACACCTTACCTAAGAACCAGAAAAGGGAGTTAAAATGGTTAAAATAATCGGATCTGCAAAAATCGACGACTACCGCAAGGTGGTCCTCGAAGAGGGAGTCATGAAGTCCCTCAACGTCAAACCGGGAGACAGCCTGCTCTTCTTCAAGAAGGAGCACGACAGCACCCTGTCCGTCTACAAGGCGGAGGGCGCCCGCGTCACCAGCGAATGCGACAGCCCCGCCACCAGGCACCTGAAGGAGGCCCCCAAGAAACTGAGGTTCTTCGCCTTCGGACTGGGAGCGATGCTCATCCTCATGCTGTTCGCCGTTCTCATGAACCTCAACCACCTCGACACCGTCGCGCTCGTCGTGTTCATCGTGTTCTGGGTGCTCGGCCTCTTCGGCGACATCATGATCATCAGGGACCTCGACAAGATCGACGAGCCCTACGAGACCCAGACGCTCGTAACCGTGGGCGGGCCCTACACCAACAACAGGATGACCGGACTCTCCAAGCTCAACGACGACGGATACGCCGTGTCCGGAGAGCTCTACGTCAACAGCCTCTTCGGCGCCAACCCCAAGGAGATCAACGTCGAGATGGAGTACGTCAGCGGCAACAAGGAGGTCATCCTCACCAAGTGCACCAAATCCGTCCCCGGATACAGCGTCTACAGGATGCGCTTCAGGGACGAGGGACTCGAGCCCGGAAGGCTCATCGTCACCTGCGTATTCGGCTACATCGGCAAGTCCATCACCGTGGTGTCCGAGTTCAACGTCAACGTCACCGACGGAAAGAACTCCAAGGCCATCACCATCACCGAGGGCGGCGTCAGGGCCGACATGCAGTTCGACGAGAACCTCAACAACACCGGCTTCGACGAGGCCCTATTCGATCCCAGCGAGGACGACGAGACCCTGTGAAGTGATCCCCCATGGAGAAGATCTCCAACAACCTGCTGCTGTACGGTCCGCCGGGTACCGGTAAGACCTACAACGTGGTCAACTACGCGGTGGCCATCATCGAGAACCGTCCCCTGGAGGACGTGATAGCCGACGGCTACGGCGGCAATCTCGTGAAGTACGACAAGTACACCAAGATGGGAAGGATAGCCTTCATGACCTTCCACCAGTCGCTGAGCTACGACGACTTCATCGAGGGTATCAGGCCCGAGGTCACGGAGGACGGGGAGCTTATCTACACACCTACTCCCGGTGCGTTCTACAAGTTCTGCGTCTCGTCCGAGAACCCGCAGAAGACCGACTCCCCCACCGACGTGGGCAACTGCGTGTTCATCATCGATGAGATCAACCGTGGTAACATCTCCCGTATCTTCGGAGAGCTCATCACCCTTCTGGAGAGCTCCAGGAGGAAGGGCATGGACGAGTGCCTGGAGGTATTCCTGGCACAGATGAAGGTGAAGTTCTCGGTACCCGCCAACGTGTACGTGCTGGGAACCATGAACACCGCCGACAAGTCGCTTACCGCCCTCGATGCCGCACTCAGGCGTAGGTTCGAGTTCGTCGAGATGATGCCCGACCCCGACGTCCTGAAGGGAAGGAGGATCATGGAGGTCGATCTCTCCAAGCTCCTCGCCACCATCAACAACAGGATCGAGCTGCTCTACGACAGGGAGCACATGCTGGGACACGCTTACTTCATCCCCGTCAAGACCATCGATGACCTGGCGCAGTGCATGATCAACAAGATCATCCCCCAGCTGCAGGACTACTTCTTCGACGACTACGAGAAGATGTGCTGGGTCCTGGGCAAGGCCGCCGACCCCAGGCAGTGCAAGTTCATCAAGCTCAGGAAGAGGAACAGGTTCCAGATGAACTTCAACCTGCCCGATGTGTACGACATCGAGACGGACTACAACGTATTCCTGAACCCCCAGAATTACATAGACATCTACAAGGGGGCTGACTGAAACGGACGCCATCACCCTAACCGAGGAGATCCCGGTCATCCTGCCGGAGGTCGAATGCAAGCAGATAGAGGCTATGCAGGAGCTCTCGGAGGGTGAGACGTTCTTCAGTCTGGCACAGTCGCCCCGCGGTACATCGTTCGCCGCCGACGGCTGCATCGGGCAGATCAATTTCAGGGACGGGCAGGTCCTCAACATCGTCCCGGACATCCCCAACCTCAAATGGCAGGGGGACTCCGGCAAGCTGCTCATCGAACTCATGTACTCGGTCTTCGGAATGGAGACCAAGAGGGAGTCCTACGCGAACCTCTTCGAGTTCTGCGTCAAGGTCTTCCTGGACACGGTCAACCGCCTCATCATGAGGGGACTGAGGTCCAAATACCACAGCGTCGAAGGCAACGAGAAGGCCTTCAAGGGCAGGATCATGTTCAACGAGCACATCCGCCAGAACTTCATCCACAAGGAGAGGATCTACGTGGAGTACGAGACCTACTCCCAGGACCGTCCCGAGAACCGCCTGATCAAGAGCACGTTGGAGGCACTGATCAGGAGGACCGCGGACGGGCGCAACAAGAAGGGACTCAAGACGCTGGTCGCCGAGATGGAGGAGATCCCCGCCTCGGACGATATCGACCGCGATTTCGGAAGGTGCGTCATGGACCGCAACATGGTGGACTACGAAGGTCCCATGATGTGGTGCAACATCTTCCTCAAGGGCATGGGCCTGGGAGGCTCTTCCAGCGGAATCATGCCCTATGCATTGCTGATCAAGACTGACGTGCTCTTCGGAGCCTACGTCGCCAGGAAGTCTTCCGCCACCCGCACGGACGGATCGTTCCTCATCAAGTACAGTGCGGACATCAGGACCGATACGGGCACCGGAGCGGTATCGGTCATCGTCATAGACATCGATTGGAACTTCTACAACAGGGAGAAGGACGTCACCGAGAGGGACGCCGAGAGGATGTTCATGAGCGCTCCGGGTTACAGGGTAATCCCCCGCGCTATAAACGGGGACAGGCTCCGCGCCATGGCGGGGAGCTACTTGGCTGATGCCATGGCTTGAAAGAGAAAAACAAGGAAGAGAGTGAAACGATGGAACTGTATAGGAACAAAGGAAAGATTGCGATGCTGGCACTTCTGTCAGTGATGGCAGTCCTGCTTGCCGGTATCGTAGTTTGCGATACCGAGAACGTCCGTGCCGAGACGACCTCCGGTAACGTCATGGACGGCACCACCGACGTGGGTGACTGGAGGATAAACGGAACGACCCTGGATATCGTTTCGGATTCCACAGCAGCAACGTTCACGGAACTGGACGGTTATGAGTCGACCTCGTCCCCGTCCATAACGTTGGTCACCGTCAAGGGATTCCTTGAAAACACGACCTCGGTTCTCCGCGATGCATCCATCGGCATCGACGCGTCTGTACCCATCCAGTACTACGGAGACATCCCCTCCTACACTCTCAAGTCGGATTCCACAAATTACTGCAGCAACCGCGGCATCGGTGTCTGGACCTATGACCTCTCTTCCAAGGCCCTCACTCTCACTAGGTCCACCTCCACTTCCAACATGGGACTCATCTCCTACGAGAGCGATGCCATCAACACCATATTCCACGGTTACTTCTTCCTTGATGTTGCGGATTCGGTACTCATTACGGGATACGAGAGCTACGGCGGATACATATTCCACGAGTTCACCGCTCTGAAGACCTTCCGCAGCACCGATCACCTAACCCTCGGAAACGTCAACCTTCTGAAAGGCGTCGGCTTTGAATCCATCACCTTCGACAGGCTGACGACCTTTGCTTCGGAGACCCTGAAGGACGACACCTCTATCCAGGAGATCCATCTGCTCGCCGTCACCTCGATTGAGGGCTCGGCATTCAGGAACTGCGTGAACCTGTCAACCATAGATATTGTCTCTCCCAACAACCTCTCCCTCGGACAGTATTCCTTCGCGGGCTGTACCTCCATCGTCAATCTGGAGATCGACGCAGCCGTTTCCGTGACCGCATCCGGCTATGCCTTCATGGACTGTTCGAACATGGTGTCGGCGCACTTCAACACCCAGGCATTCACCACTGCGGGTGAGAAGGCGTTCAGCGGGGACCTGTCCCTCCAGGAGGCATATCTTGGTACCGGCAATGTCACACTAGCCAATTACACGTTCATGGGCTGCACCAATCTGGTGAAGGTCAATATAGACAATCTTTACAAGGCCACGGCAGGTGCATTTAAGAACACCAGTATCGGCGGGTATGTCTACGATTATGTGAACCACGAATTCGTTGCGTTGGCGGAAGACCAGTTCCTCACCATGTACCATGTCACCGAACTCGGAGGAACATTCAACTCGACCTCTGTCAATGATGTGAATGGTGCCTTCGAAGGATGTGTGAACATCAAGAAGGTGAAGTTCGGAGAGCCCAACGGAACCGGCGGAACCGGAGCACTCACCAAGTTGGGAAACAAGACCTTCTCGGGATGCACATACCTGAACGAGGTCATCTTCAACACCCCCGTTCTCGGCGGCTGTCTAGGAGCCAACATGTTCGCATCTTGCGGCAACCTGACCACCGTCACCGGTCTCGGTTCCTCCAAGATCGACTCGCTCGGAAACGGTGCGTTCCTCGGATGCAACAAGCTGACCACCCTCGAGCTTTCCGACCATGTCGAGACCATCGCGGATAACACATTCAGTACCCTGGCACTGCTGGAGACCGTGAACGCTGGAGCAGGTCTCAAGAAGATCGGAAGCAAGGCCTTCTACAACTGCCCCAAGCTCACAACCTTCATCCACGGCGATGTACTGGAGGAGATCGGATCCCAGGCATTCGCCCTCTGTCCGCTGACCTCGTTTGTCGGAGGCAGCAGTCTGCAGACCATCGGCAGCAGCGCTTTCAACGGATGTAAGGAACTCACCTCCATCGCCGTCGGGGCATCCCTGAAGACAATCGGAAACAACGCCTTCGAGGGATGCATCAAGCTGACCGCCTTCGATGCCAGCAGTTCCGTCCTCACTACCGTGGGAGAAAAGGCGTTCTACAAGTGTACCACCCTGCAGACCGTTTCCTTGGGTAACTCCCTCACAACGATCAACAACTATGCATTCCAGGACGATGCCGCACTGGAATCCGTCGATGCAGGGGATTCTCTCGTTACCATCGGATATCAGGCATTCATGTCCTGCAGTCTGCTGGAGACCTTCCAGTGCGGAGACAAGCTCGAACTCATCAGGACCAGTGCATTCAGCGGCTGTAGCTCGCTCACCACCTTCACCGGATCCTTCGCCAGCGATCCGCATACTACGGCCAACATCAACACCGTCCAGAACTCCGCGTTCAACGCATGTAGGGAACTCGTAAACATCAACCTCGGAGATCATACGAGATATATCCAGAACTCCGCATTCTACGGATGCAGGGCACTGACCGAATTCAACCTGGGAACCGAGCTCACCACCATTGAATACAACGCCTTCAGGGACTGTGTTCTGTTGGCCAGTGCCGGACACGATACAGATTGGGTGATGCCCGATACCTTGACCACCATCGGAAGCAATGCATTCCGCAACACCATCCTCGCGACCCTGACTTTCGGCCCGAATTCGAAGATCGACACCATAGGTTCCGAGGCATTCAGGGATATCACCACTCTGAAGGGAACCGATACCGTAGACGGTCTTGCCGTGAAGGCAATAAAGTTCCCCGATACACTTCAGAAGATCGATACCTACGCATTCTATGGGTGCACAAGTATCCAGGGAATCTCGCTTTCCAGCAACAACGCCCTGTACTATGTTGGCACCTACGCATTCTACAACTGCGACCTTCACGGTTCGATCACTTTCACCAATGTGCTCACCACTCTGGGAAGCAATGCATTCCAGAACAACCGTAACCTTGCGGAGGTCATCTTCTCCGAAAACTCCGTAATAACGACGATAAACAGCTCCTGTTTCGCAGGCTGTACCAGCCTGGCCAATGTGGTGCTTCCTAATTCCGTGACGCTCATAGATGCGAGTGCATTCAGCGGAAGTCTGTGTACCAATGTGACCTTCGGGACCGGCCTGCAGAGGATAGCAAACAACGCATTCAACGCATCGTCCATCGTCTCGGTATCGCTTCCGGATTCATGTACTTCCCTCGGTACCGGTGCGTTCTACGACTGCAACTACCTCACCACCGTCTACCTGAACAACGCCATCCTGGAGAAGGACAATTCCGATCAGTCCCAGGCATTCCGCGGCTGCGATTCTCTGACATACGTCAATCTCGGAAACAGGATTGAGGACATCCCGAAGCTGGCCTTCTACGGCTGCCCTCTCCTGAGCACCGTAATATGGGCCCCCACACTCATCAACATCAACAACCAGGCCTTCGCCTACTGCTATGCCCTTACATCGGTGGAGCTTCCGGTCACAATCGAGACGGTCGGAAACAGCGCGTTCTATTCCTGCACATCTCTTGTTACAGTCAAGCTCAACAAGGTCCTGACAATCGGTACGGAATCGTTCCGTGGATGTTCCGCTCTGACTACCCTTGATCTGGGTTCCAACCTGACCGTGGTTCCCGACAGTGCATTCCGTTCATGCAGCCGTCTGGAGAGCATAACCTTCTCCCCTGTCCTGACCACCATCGGAACCTATGCGTTCTCCGGCCTGTATATCGATGCATACGGTTTGAAGAATCTGGTCATTCCCGATTCGGTCACCACCATCGAATCGTATGCGTTCTACAATGACAACAATCTGGAGAGTTTGACCATCGGAAGAGGGGTTACGAACCTTGGCGAGTGCTGTTTCGGATATCTATATCAATCCTACGGCGATAAGCTAGTCTCTCTGACCGTTCCTATAAATCTGAACCTGGTCCAGTATACGAAACCCATCCTTCAGAACGTCTCGAAACTCCAGACCCTCCATTACACATCAGGAGGAGTCGAGCAGAAGATCACTGACGGTTTCGATTACGCCTTTGGCACCTCCGGCAACGATGACTTCGGCCGCCACCCTGCTTCCGTATCCAAGAGCAAGCTCACAACGGTCATCATCGACGATGACATCACCTCTCTCGGAAATAACAACCTGAACGGGCTTACCGCATTGACCAACCTCACCATCCCCATCCATCTCAAGCCTGTGGACAGTGCTGACAGCCACAACTTCGAGAACATCAGGACCCTCAGGGAGGTCATCTTCACCGGGACAAACGGAATCGATTACTCCCTGGACGAGGGAGGCTCCGCCCATTGGGTCGGTCTAACTCCCTGGTATGCCAGTACCGTGAACACCCTTTCCGTTGTATTCGCCCCCTCCGTCCAGTCCATCGGAAAGAATATGTTCAACAACGAATCCGGTGCCTTCTCGAAGCTCAAGAGCGTGACGCTTGACGGAACCAACACCGTCCAGGTCGTGGGTGAGAAGGCATTCTACAACTGTTCCAACCTGGTCGGAAACATCGTCCTCAATGACGTTGAGAACCTGGGAGACATGTGCTTCTACGGCACTATCATAGATACCTTCACCTTCGGTGAGGAGCTCATCAGCGTCGGCGACCGTGCCCTGTTCGACATGTCCCTGGTCTCCGTGACCGTGGATGTCAACAACCCCCAGTTCACCAGCAGCACCGACAACGTCCTGTACGGTCAGAGCAGCGGTACGATCACCTCGCTTGTGCTGTACCCTGCGAAGAAGGCCGGGGTCAGTTACATCGTCCCAGAGACCGTGCAGACCATCACCGCTTATGCCGCATACGGCGCGCAGTTCACTACGCTCTCAATACCCAGCGGTGTATATCAGGTGGGCGAATATGCGTTCGCCGCAGGCAAGCTCACGACCCTCAACATCCAGTGCGCACAGCCCGATTTCGGTACCGGAGCCTTCGCCAGCAACCCGACCCTCGCGACCGTCACACTGCCGATCTCGATGGAGACCGCAGGGGTCTTCACCGGTTCCAACAACATAACCAGCTACACATTCACCGGAACGGGAGCCTCCGGACTGCCCGCTGACTACTATCTCAACAATGCGGGCAACTTCCCCTGGTCGTCCACCACCAAGTCCGTGTCCCTTGTGTTCGGCGAGGGTGTCAGCGCCGTCGACAACAACATGTTCGACTTCCCCTCCGCCAACACTTACATCACCACCGTGACCCTGCCTTCCACGCTGGTCAGCATCGGGGACGCCGCGTTCCGCAACTGCAACGGAATCACCTCCTTCACGATCCCGGACAGCGTCAATTCCCTTGGAACTGACTGTCTCGCGGGATGCACCAGGATTTTGACCCTGACCGTTCCCATCAGCCTCAACATGGCCATCGATCCCAACCACCTGATTGGTATAACCTCCTCCATGCTGAAGGTCTACTTCACGGAAGGAACCGGAGTAGGGTACACCTACAGCACCAACGAATCCGCCAACGACTACTGGGGCAACACCCCCTGGGCCCAGATTACCGGATTCACCGTGACCATGAACGAGGGTATCGTCAACACCGGATCCAACCTCTTCCTCAAGGCGGGAAGCCTCTTCCTCCCTAACTCCCTGGAAGTCATCGGTGACAACGCCTTCAACGGGGCCACCATGGCGGCCATCGATCTCAAGAACGTGACCCATCTCGGATACTGCGCCTTCGCCAACTGCACGAAGATCACCAGCGTGACCATACCTGCCACGCTCGAGACATACGCCGGAAGCCCCTTCAAGGACTGTACCAAGATCACCACCGTCACCCTCCCCATCAGCATCGACTATTCCGAGGGTCTGAACGGATCGGACGGAATGTTCACCGGATGCACCATCGTGGCCAACTACACCTTTGTGCCCGGAACCAGTACCGACGGCCACCAGTACACCGCCGCCAGCTCCGCCAAGACGCCCTGGTATCTCAATCTGGCGAACTCAAAGAGCCCCTCGCTGACATTCAACTCGGGAATAACCTCCATCGGTTCGTTCATGTTCTACAACTGCAACAGGGTCGTCAACGAGACCCTGACCTACGGTATTTCTTCCGTTACCCTGCCCGCCACCGTCACCAGCGTCGGCGAGTCCGCCTTCGAGGGCTGTGCTCTCATGAGCTCCCTCACTTTCACCGGACAGAACATCGGCAGCATCGGAGCCAACGCATTCAAGGGATGCGCGGGACTGACCTCCCTCGCAGTCGGTCCCACCACCAACTTCGGAGCAGGAGCCTTCTCTGGCTGCAACAAGCTCGCCACCGTCACCCTGCCCATGAGCTCCGATGCTGTGGTCAGCAACAGCAACCCCGTGTTCACCACCACCTCGCTCGCTACCCTCAACTTCATCGGATCCGGCGAGGGATTCGACTACTCCGAGACCTCGGAGAGCGGTTCATACTACCAGCTCACCCCGTGGTTCAAGAGCACCAAGACCATCTCTCTCGACATCGGAAGCGGCATCACCGCCATCGGCGACAACACTTTCCGCGGATGCCAGGGTCTGAAGTTCGCAGTATCCCTGCCCGACAACATCGTCGAGCTCGGCAACTCCGTCTTCAGGGACTGCGTGGCCATCACCACCGTTTCCGCAGCCAAGGTGAGCAGGACAGGCACTAACGTGTTCCAGGACAGCAGCATCACCGGCGTCGACATGCCCATGCTGACCGTCGTGCAGGACTACGCGTTCTACAACTGCCGCAACCTGAGCACCGCCACCCTGAACGCCTGCACCCAGATCGGCGCCCATGCGTTCCAGGACTCCACCATCTCGAAGTTCAACAACGGCTCCGGAATCGATCTGACCGGAATCACCGCCATCGGAGACGAGGCCTTCAGCGGCTGTCTGAGCATTGACGGAGACGTCACCGTATCCGCATCCCTGCTCACCGTCGGGACATCCGCCTTCTTCGGCGACGTGAACATCGCCGGACTCGCCGGAACCGCCACCTCGGTCGCCACCATCGGCGCATCGGCCTTCGAGGGATGCACCGCCCTTACCGGCAATCTGACCTTCGCAGCCGCCAGGACGGTAGGCGACAGGGCCTTCTACGGCACTGCCGTGACTGCCTTCACCTTCAGCAACCAGCTCACCAACCTCGGGGATCTGGTACTGTTCGATCAGAGCCTTACCTCCATCGTCACCGGTACCAACACCAAGTACGTCGTCGACAACGCCACCGGAGCGCTCTACCAGGTCAGCGGATCCACCCGCATCCTCCTGCAGTACCCCGCCGCCAAGGTGCTCGACGACGACTTCACCATCGCTGCCAACGTCAGCGTGATCGCCCACTACGCCCTGTACGGAGCGAAGATCCGCGGCACCCTCACCATCCCCTCGAGCATGACCCTCACCATCGGCGAGGGAGCGTTCAGCAACGCCGAGTTCACCGGACTGAACATCCCCAACACCCTGCCCCTGGCGAACCTGTTCACCGGATGCACCAACATCTCGAGCTACTACTTCTCGATGAAGAACAACGTCTCGGGATTCCCCTCGAACTACTTCTCGGTCAATGCGGATTATCTGCCGTGGCATTACAGCAGCGTAGACTATTCGGTCGAATTCCAGGACGGAATCATCGGCCTCGACGCCGACATGTTCAGGAACAGCTCGAAGCTGACCTCCCTGACCATCCCGACCTCGGTCGGAACCCTCGGCGAGGGATTCATCTACGGATGCATCGGCCTGCAGACCCTCGTGGTGCCCGCCAACCTCCACATGGACGTCACCGCCGGTAACATCACCACCCTGAAGACCCTCAGGCTCACCGTGCAGGGAACCGCCCACTCCGTGACCTACGACGAGACCACCGGAAAGCTCACCCCCTGGTACGCCAGCACCCTGACTTCCCTGACCATCGACAGCGGCATCCTCAGCATCGGGGACTACTTCTACCTCCGCACCTCCGCGGAGATCGTCCTCCCCGACTCCGTGACCTCCGTCGGAGACTATGCCTTCTACGGATCCACCACCAACAGCGTAACCTTCAGCAGCAACCTGCAGACCATCGGCGACTACGCCTTCTACGGATGCACCATGCCCTCGCTCGTCCTGCCCTCCAAGGTGGCCGAGATCGGGGACAGGGCGTTTGCGGACAACAACTCGCTCACCGCCGTCACCCTGCCCGACTCCCTCACCGGATACACCGGACAGCCCTTCGGCGGATGCGTGAACATCTCCGAGATCACCGTGCCCATCACCGTCGACTACTCCTCCGGAATCTTCCAGGGATGCGAGAAGATCCTCAGGTACACCTTCACCCCCGGAACCAACGGTGTCGGATTCGACTACACCGTAACCGGCGGCGCCACCCCCTGGTACACCGCCGTTTCCAGGTCCTACAACGTCTCCGTCACCCTGGCGGACGGAATCAGGAGCATCGGAGCCTACATGTTCTATGAGTGCGCCAGAGGCAACTACGGTATCGAGGGAGCCGGTATCGGCGCCCAGGCCAAGTTCGTCATCATCCCCGACTCCGTGACCTCCGTCGGAGCCCATGCCTTCGACTCCTGTAAGAACATCCCCGGATTCGTATTCGGAGCGGGCATCGCGGCGATCGGAGACTACGCCTTCTACGACTGCGACGGAACCAACTTCAGGGACGTCACCCTCGGCGAGAGCATTAGGACCGTCGGCGACTACGCCTTCGCCCAGTGCGGCAATATCAGGTCCGTATCCCTCGGCGGCGGACTCACCTCCGTCGGAGCGGGAACCTTCTACAACTGCGCCGGCCTCGTGTCGCTGTCCATCCCCCTCAGCGTCAACGCCGTCGCCAACGACGTGCACCCCGCGTTCGAGGGATGCATCAACCTCTCGGCCATCACCTTCGTGGGCACCGGAGCGGGATTCGCCTACAGCGACACCCCCAACGACAACGAGAACGAGACCGGTTCCTTCTACCAGTACACCCCCTGGTACCTCAACCAGTCCCACGCGATCACCCTGGAGTTCGACGCCAACTCGACCATCACCTCCATCGGATCCAACACCTTCCGCGGAAGCACCGCCATCTC
>JAEEGL010295139.1_pt1 | contig 15377 bp, 18 predicted proteins | sample 9134231 | NCBI WGS metagenome assembly JAEEGL01 (sample SAMN16246548, study PRJNA631951) | gut metagenome | biome: gut microbiome; feature: rumen; material: fiber-attached | host: Bos | place: Iran: Karaj | collected 2018-10 | reverse complement strand
GACGCACCCGCCAACCCATGGAATCTATCCATCAGGCTCAGCAAGAAGGAGCGGAGCCGGGCGATGAACTACCGTCCGCTCACCCTCAACGAAATGCGGCGCATACGGCAGACCATCGCGCGGGTGAAACTCGACCGCGCTCCCGTCAGAGGCTACCGCCGGCTTTTGACGGACGAGCTCCTCGACGACATGGACGACGCCCTCGTGCTCTGCTATCACTACGGACTGCGCATCGGCTCGCTTGAGGCCGTGGACTGGGGCGACTTCGACCGGCAGAGGGGAATATGGCGGCACCGGCCGCCCAAGACATCCCGCGCCACCCTTGGCAATGACTACCCGATCCTGCCCGAAGTCGCGGGCATTCTCGTTCGGCGCCTGCAACGGGGTGAAGACCCGAAGGGCAACGTCTTCAAGACCTTCTCGCAGACGCACCGGACGAACGAACAGGTGCTGAACCTCGCCATCAAGGCCCTTTTCAAAGTGGCGGAAGTGACCGACTCGCCGCTCAAGGGGAGGGCGACCTGGCACTCGCTCCGCGCCACTTTCATCACGCGGCTCACTGAAAACGGCTGTCCCATCGCCATTGTCAAGGAACTCGCGCAGCACGCCAAGGCCGACATGACGCAGCGCTACGTCCACACATCGATGGCAACCAAACTACGCTGGCTCCAGACCCTCCCGGACCTGGGGGATGTCGATCTCGACGCAGACTACCCCACGGAACCCGAACTCCCCGATCCGCACGGCATGTAGGAACTTTGTAGGATACACATCCTACAACCATCCTACGCGCCCATCAAACATAATCCGCGCCTCCAGCATTCTAACAAGAGAAAGAAGTTAGTAACATTGGCTTGCGCGCTTGCAGCCGGTATCGCAATGGCGGACGGCGTGACCAGCGCGAACACGGTCGGCTTCAACGGGATGGCTACCGCCGTAGCGAACTACAACTACGCTGCGGCTCAATTCTTCTCCGTTGGATACACGACCACGGACATTAACCTAATCACCCTTGATGATGGTGGTTCCGGTGCTGTCGGCTGGGGCGATTCGATGGTTATTTCCGGCCCTCTCGGCAACCCTGCCGCAAACTACCTCTACTATGACAAGACCATGAATCCCGCAGGCGAAGCCGCTGGTCCATTCTGGGGCGACGACATGATGGAACCGGTGGTTGTATCCTTTGATGCTGCGGAAGGCTTCGCCATTGACAATCCCAATGGGTATGAGTTCTCCATTGTGACTTGCGGAGAAGTTCCCGTAACCAACGCCACATTAGCTGCGTCGGACAACTACACCTACACGGGAAATCCGTTCCCTGCGTCAATAGACATCAATGCCATCACCCTCGATGATGGTAACGCGGGCACTGTCGGCTGGGGCGATTCAATGGTGATTGTTGGTCCTCTTGGAAACCCCGAAGAGAACTACCTCTACTATGACAAGACCATGAATCCCGCGGGCGAAGCCGCTGGTCCGTTCTGGGGCGACGCGAGCATGGAGCCTGTTGATGTGACATTCCTTCCTGGTCAGGCGTTTGCGATTGACAATCCTAATGGCTATGAGTTTGACATCAAGATTGCCTGCCCGTACACCCTCTAACACCTCTTTAAGGAGAACACAACAATGAAGAAACTACTTGCAATCGCGGCTGTCGCAACACTCGCAGTCGCAACTCATGCGGCCGCTGTCGGCTGGACGGTCATGGGCGCCTCTGCCTATGCTGGAGGTAACTACAGTGTGTTTGTCATCGGCTTGAAGGACGTCACGAGCGTCAGCCAGATTACAGGCATGGTCGCCGCCGGAACGGATGTGTCGAGTTACGCATTTGCCAGCGATTCAGTTGCGTCAAATGGTACTGCCTCGAAGACCGCGGCAGCCTCTGGCAAGTCGATTACCTACTCTGGATCGGGCACGGATACATACAATGCGTTCGTTGTTGTCTGGTCAAGTGATGGAACAACCGCTTCGGTCACCTCTACGGCGTCAATTCAGCTGGCGAATGACTCCCAAGGGAAGACCTTTGGTTTCGCCAATCAGTCTTCCAATTTAGCGGCAAATGCTTTCGCCGTCCCCGAACCCACGACGGTCGCCCTTCTCGCCCTCGGCCTCGCGGCCCTCGGCCTGAAGCGCAAGGTTGCCTAATCGTATGGCGAACCCGTAAACTAGTTTACTAACCCGAGGCCCCGGAAGTGCACATTCCGGGGCTTCATTTTTCCAGACATGAAGCCGTGTCTCGCTATTCCAGAAGAGCAGAAAGCCGGACGGGGCCGATGTCGTCCTGGTTCGCCACGGCGCGACCTCTCGCACCAACTGCCAACTAGCCACCATTCAACTGACAACTGAAACGCCATGCCAATCGTCACCACATCAAAGCGCGGCAAGTCGCAAGTCGCAAATCGCAAGTCGAAAATCGTTGTCATCGCAGCAGTCGCAGTTTTAGCCATCGTGGCGGTATACCTAGGGGCGCGGGCGGCCTGCCCGCGGCAGTCACAGCCCCCCGCGGTGTCAGACACCCTGCCTTCTCCGCCAAAGAAGGCCCCGACCCCGGCAGAAGCAGCTCCAGCCTCGCCGGTGGAACAGGCCCAGCCCCCATCGGAGACGCCGCAGCCCCCAGCGATGTCGCCCCGCGAGGCGCGCATCTTCACCGCCACCAACAACTATGTGAAGAAGCCAGGGCAGATGCTGACCAGTGATGGCCGCATTATCACCTTTCCCGTTCCCGGGCCCGGCGAGTTCCGCACGGTGCACTCCCACGGCAAGGTCTACAAGTGCGATTCGGAGGGCAACTGGGAGGACGTCACCCCGCGTCCCCTCTTCGACAACTCCTTCGAGGAAAACCTCGTCGGCCTCTCCATCGAGGGCGGCTCCTTCGTCCCCGGAATGCTCATGGGCCTCGACACCAACGCCATCATGCCGCTGCTCAGGCGCGATGTGGTGATCAACGAGGACGACACCGAGGACGAGAAGGCCAAAAAGGAGGCCGTGGCGCAGATGAAGGGCGTCATCCTCGACTACATAGAGCAGGGCGGCACCTTCGACCAGTTCGTCATGGAGATGCGCGCCCTGACGGTCCAGGAGCGCTCAATGAAGGGCAAGGCGCTCAAGCGCGTTGTCGAACTCTACAAGGCGGGCAAGCTCGACGAGGCCCGCGCCTATGTCGATTCCTTCAACTCCGTAATCGACGAACAGGGGTTCTCGCCTCTCAAATTGCCGCCACACATCCGGACCGCGCTCGACGGGGCGGATGGCAGATGACCGCCGCCTCCCCGCGAGTTAAGCCCTTGCACCCACCAACCCCAACCCACAGGAGCCTGACACCATGAAGAAACTGCTTTCATTCGTCCTCGCCGCCATGGCCGCGGCCGCATTCGCCGACGGGGCAAGGACCAATGACATGGCCCGGATTATCGCCGAGGCCCGCGCCGAGGCGGAAAAGGCCGCCGCCGCCGGAAGGAAAGTCACAACCGCCGACATCGTCATGAACCGGCCGGAGGCTCTGCGCAAGACCGGCGGCTTCCTCGACGTTCCGGCCCTGGGGACGGCGGTTTTGCTGATCGACGCCCGCGAGAAGGCCGGCGGGGCCTGCGACCAGTTCAGGGAGGTCTTCGCCGACCTCTCCAAGATGAACGTCGTCGTCGAGAAGACGCCCGCGAAGGACGGGGAATGCCAGCTCAAGGCGGCGAAGGCGAGACAGGAGGCCACAAAGGCCGCCTACGCGCTGGTCGTCGTCGAGTGCGAAAAGGGCCAGTCGGCAGTCGCCGTCTTCCCGGAGGACCGGATCGCCGTGGTCAACGCGGCGCTGCTCAAGGGCGGAAACGATCCGCTCGCCCCCGAGGTCCGCGTGGTCAAGGAACTCTGGCGCGGCCTTGGCTTCGTGTCCGGCATCGGCTACGCGCCCTTCCAGAACGATGTCTTCCAGCCGGTCTACTCCGTGGCGGAACTCGACGCGCTCGCCTACCAGGTTATGCAGCCGATGCACTTCCAGAAGATGTACAAGGGGATGGAGCGTTTCGGGGTCAAGCGCGGCCGCCACATCCCGTACCGCGTCGCCGTCCTGGAGGGCTGGGCCGCCTCCCCGACCAACGAATACCAGAAGATCGTCTGGGACGAGGTCAAGGCTTGGCAGGCGACCAACGCCATGAAGAAGGCCGCAGCCCCGGCGAAGTAGCGCTGGAGCCGTTGCGTACTGGCGGCTTCAAGGAGACTTTGCCTCACCCCTTTTGCGTCCATGCCGTCCCGGCCGACAACTGTTCTCTCCCGCCGTCTTCTACTGACGGCGGCATTCGTTGCTATTTCCGCTACAGTTCCTTTTGTGCGGACGGTTGGGCATGACTTTATAGACCTTGACGACTACGGTTATCGCTACGCGCCGCAGATTGAAAGCGGGCTTAGCGTTCAAACTGCTTGCTGGGGGGTGTCGTCGATTACGTATGGCATCTGGATGCCGCTCACCTGGTGCAGCTACGCGCTTGACGTGAGCCTCTTCGGCGGGACGCCGGGCGGGATGCACCTCCACAACGTGATCCTCCACGGACTCTGCGCGGGGTTGCTCTTTCTGCTTCTCGCGTCACTGTCGGAGGTTTCGGGTGCCGAGTTTCGGGTTTCGGGTGATGGGGCGGCGCAGCAACTGTCAAACTGTCAAACCGTCAAACCGTCAAACGCGGTGGTTGTCGCCGCGCTCGTGGCGCTCTTCTGGGCGTGGCACCCGCTGCGGGTCGAGTCGGTGGCGTGGATTTCGTCGCGGAAGGACATCCTGTCCTTTTTCTTCGAGCTGCTGGCCCTGCTGGCGTGGGTCGGGCACCTGAAGTCCGTCCACGGGCGTGAGTGGTTCCTCTGCGGGAAGTACTGGCTGTCGTTCCTTTTCTTCGCGCTGGCGACGATGGCCAAGCCGTCGGCGATGACCTTCCCGCTCATCGCGGCTCTGCTGGATGTCTTTGTCTTCCGCGGCGAACGCGAGGGGGAGAAGTGGCGCTGGCGGCAGTACGTGCCGATGCTTGCCTACGCCGCCTTCATCGCCGTCCTGGCGCAAAGGGCGCAGGTTGCCGGAGGCGCCGTGGGAAATACGGGGGCGCCGCTCTGGTGGCGCGTTGTCAACGCGGTGGCGGGCTACGGCGTCTATATCCTCCACACCGCATGGCCGTCGGACCTCGCGGTGCAGTGCATGCCGCGCTGGCCGGGGTTGCCAAGGTATCTTGCGGTAGGTGTCGCATGCGTGGCCGCGGCCGGCGGCTTCATGGCGTGGCGCGTTGTCCGCCACTGGGGACGCCTTAAGGAGTTCAGGCGCGTGGACGACTTGCCGCTCGCGGGGCTTGCCATCTTCACGCTGGCGGTCGGGCCGTTTCTGGGGATCGCGAGCTTCGGGTACCATGCGTATGCCGACCGCTTCACCTATGTCCCGTCACTCGGGCTGTGCGTGGTTCTGCTGGGGTTGGCGGGGAGGCTCTCCGGAAAGGCGCTTCGGGTGGCAGGCTTTTGCTTCATGGTTGCGCTTTTGACGCTGGGCAGTCTGGCCTGGCGCCAGGCCGGTTTCTGGGAAAACGACGGAACTCTTTTCCGCCGGACACTCCAGGTGGACGGCGGGCGGAACGCCGCCGCCCTCAAGAACCTGACATGGCACTACTTCGAGGTGGACCACGACCTTGGAAAGGTCATTGGCGAATACGAACGGCTGCGCCAAGTCGATGAAGACATCGCGACGTGGAACGCGGGGCATTTGTACATTATCGCGCTTTACGAGTCGGGTCAGTGGGGCAGGGCCGACAAGGAACTGCCCCGCTACCAGCGGCGGTGCTTCGAGCTGATGGAGCGGGATAGGGTGAAGGAGCAAAAGAGAAAGCAGTCGTTCTTCGGGCCGTTCCTGATGGCCAGCGCGGCCCAGGCGATAGTGCGGGGCGAGTACGATGTGGCCGAGGGCCATTTTGAGAATATGCGGGAGTTGTTTTCAGTCGATCCCGTCTGCGACTACCTCGAGGGCGTCATGCGCCTCGGACGGGGGGAGCCCGAAAGGGCGCTGGCCATTTGGCGAGGGATAAGGCCGAACGAAAGGAACTACTACTTCCAGTTCCGCTGGCTCAAGGACAGACTGCCGGCGGACGACGCCGAGGCGCTGAAAATACTTCCCTCATTCGCCTGGAAGACGCCGGACGACGCGGAAGGGCCGGCGAAATAGTGCCTTTGCAATTCCGCAGGCGAATGCTATCATCTTCCCCATGCGGAAAACCGCGGAGAAGTGGGCCGGGTCATCTGACTACATCCCCAGACAGATTCCAGAACCATCAGCCACGGCCCTTCTCGTCCTCGGCATCGTGGCCCTGGCCCTGCGGCGCGGCCAAATGTGTGCCTGACACTATTTCCTCACACAACGCTGTTCAACAAAGAAACGCACCGCTAGTTTTCTCTTGAATTAATGTCAGATTTGATATATCATATTTGACATGGAAAACAAATCCAAGCCGCTACGTTGGTTGCATGGCGAAGTAAAGACACCTCCCATCTCGATTTCCGCGAGACGGGAGTTGGGCTATCTCCTTCGACTGCTTCAGGACGGGTTGCTTCTTTCGATGCCGCAGTCGCGGCCAATGCCATCCATCGGTGCCGGATGCCACGAGCTGAGGGTGACGGATTCCAACGCCGAGTGGCGGCTCATTTACCACTTGGACGCTGATGCCATCGTGATTTTGGATGTATTCAGGAAAACAACGCGAGCCACGCCGAAACAGGTGTTGGACGCCTGCAAGGCCCGACTGGCCAAATACAAGGAGGACTTCAGATGAAAACCGAATGGACAGAAGGAAGCGTACAGGACTTCATGGGCCTTTCCGACGCCGACATGGCGTTAATCGAGACTCGCGTGTCGCTCACCAAGCTGCTTAGGGCGAGACGCCTGGCAAACCGCATAACCCAGACAAAGCTGGCGCACGACATGAAGACCAGCCAGAGCCGCGTCGCGAAGATTGAAAGCGGCGATCCTTCTGTGTCTCTAGACCTCATCCTCCGGGCACTTTTCGCCATCGGCGCGAAGCCAGCCGATGTTGGCCGCCAGATGCTGGCCCTTTCGTAGGTGCAGTTTTGGCAGAGGCTTCGGCCCGAGTCATGCATAGGCGGGGATAGTTCCCCGCCATTTCATGTGCTATTGGGCGCAAAAGGAGAACACGACATGGCAAAGGATTTGAGCGAGTTGGTAAGGTCGGCGGACTGGAAGCTGGAGAAGCATGTGCCCGCCATCACGGCCCCTGCGGAGGCGAAGGCCGGGGAGTGGATCGACATCGACGTGTCCGTCGGGCAGGAGATTCCGCACCCCAACACAGTTGAGCACCACATCATCTGGATAGCCCTCCACTATGCCCCGGAGGGTTCGCCACTCTCCATAGAGCTCGGCAAAGTCGAGTTTGGCGCGCATGGCCAGGGGGCCGTCGCTAACGAAGGGCCCGCATACACAGCCCCCTCCGCGCGCTTCCGCGTCAAGCTGGCGAAGTCCGGCACTCTCCACGCCGTCGCCTATTGCAACATCCACGGCCTCTGGACAAGCTCCGCCGACATCGCGGTGCAGTAGGGGTGTCTGACACCATATAGCCAGAAGGGTTCCGGGGGTGTCTGACACCCGGGCGTTTGCGTTTCTTAAACGCACTCGAAAATAAAGTCTTGACTTTCCGCGGAAATGGTGTAATCTTATATTGATACTTGGGTTCGCCTTCGGGCGGGCCTGGGATCATCGGGATGCGGAGAAATTTCTTCGCGGAGGAGGCGGGGCGACCCGTCTCCTTCTTTTTTTCTTACGCACGGTCAAGCTGATTGAGCAGAAGCTGGAGGCGCGCTTCGGCATGACCGAATCCGAGCGCTCGTTCTTCGGCGGCCCCCGCCAGTTCAAGCGGAACGTCCTTTGCCAGCTCAGGCCAAAGGAAATGCCCTAGGCCCCGGCCTGGGCAACCACGGTCTCCCGCCCTTCTCCCCCGGTCTCGTCGTCATCCCCGAATTTTGCGTCTCTCGCTGGAATCGGGGGCGACCCATGCGGACACATGGAAAAAATGAGAGGCGCGGCGAGAGCCGCCTTCTCGTTCATTTCGGGTGAGTCACGATCCGCGCGTCTCTCGCCGGGAAGCCGAAGGCCGGTATCGAGCAGGCCAAGATGGCGGGAAGCTGTGAGACGCGGCGAGAGCGGGGAAGTGGTGTCAGGCTCACTTCCCGTACTGGCCGTGGAGAGGCGGCTCGCTCGGAGAGCTCGCCCCACCCATGGAGGAGGGCCGCGCTTCGTCATGGTCACCTGCGGGCAGGATGCCCGCGTCCCCAAGGGCTACCTAATCCGGTAGGAGAAGTCGCGGAGGATTACGGCGCGGTTGGCAAGAGGTTCGGTGTTGTTCGCGAGGAACCACCTCAGCCGTTCCGCAATCGCGGCTCTGCTCGGCTGGCGCAAGGCCACCACTATGATTCCGCAATGCACTGGGTGCTGAAGCGGAACAGTATGGTAGAAGTCGCGGTCTGAGGTGAGCAGAACGGCGCCAAGGCGTTGCGCGGCGAGGAAAACGGATTCGTCATCTGCCCCTCGCGGACAGGCCTCCTCAAACGGAACCGCCTCGTGGCCGCAGTCGCGGAGGACGGCGGCGATTGGGCAAGGGAAGTTCTCGTCTAGGAGGAACCTCATGGCGCGGCCACCGGCTCCCCGTATGGGACATCCTCGAAGGAGGCGAGCGAACCGGCAAAGGCGAAGACGGCGCGGATGTCATCGGCACAGAGCGCCGGGTAGTCCGCGAGGACGTCGTCGATGGAATCCCCGCCGGAAAGCGCGCCAAGCACCTGCGACACAAGTATGCGCGTACCGCGCACGACCGGTCTGCCGTGGCATACCGCCGGATTCATCTCGATTCTGTCAACGCCGTTTTTCATATTGCCAGTTTAGCACCCGCGCTCTCCCCCGTCAAGCCAAAAAGTTAAGGACGCGTTGCGTCATAATTATCGTCACCGAAATCAAGTCGGCCAAAATTAGGTTGCGTCATAAATGGCGTCACCGAAATAATGGAAGGCATGACAATGACAAAAGAAGAGAAGCCGCCTTCTCGTTCATTTCGGGTGAGTCACGATCTGCGCGTCTCTCGCTGGGGAGCCGAAGGCCGGTATCGAGCAGGCGGGATGGCGGGAAGCGGAGAGACGCGGCGAGAGCGGGGGGATTGGTGTCAGGCTACCCTTTGGCCGAATGGGTTAGAAAAGCGCGGCTATTTTGCGCGGAGTCGCACCCAGGGCCAGCAACGCCCGGAGAAGAAAGTCAAAAGTCGAAGTCGATGGGTCTTGCAGAACACGCGAGACATTCGGCTGTCCCGTCCCCATCCGTCTGGCCAGCTCCCGTTGCGACACACCCTGCTCCATGCGCAACCTGTCAACCTCGCGTGCCGCGGCCAAACGCATTTCAACGAAGGCGCGGTCCGCATCTGAAAGCCCAAAGGCGTCACCGAAGTCGCCAACAGACCAGCCAGCTTTTGCTAGTTTTGCAATCTTGTCCTTGTTCATCTTCATGTCTCCTTGCCTATCGCACGGCATCGTAAGCCGCAAGCCGCTGTTTGCAAAGTCGGATCTCACTCTGAGGCGTCTTTTCAGTCTTCTTGGAAAAAGAGCGTATGACGACTATGGCGTCGGCGTCAACACGACACATGACGCGCCACGTCACGGTTTCGTCAACAATCCGCAACTCAAGACACCTTGGGCCGATGCTGGGCATTGGCCGCGCATGGGGCATCCCCAGCGTTGCGCCATCCTGTAGCCGCCCCACGAGGAATCCCGCTTCACGTCGGGCCGCTTCGCTCATGGGCGGTGTCCGTATGTCTGTGGTCATGAACACCACCGGCTTTCTGTTGCCTGTTGAACCTTGCATGACTTTATGATAGCAAATTCGCTATCACAGGTCAATTGTTTTTTCAAGCCGAAATTCTGTGGGGAAATGAGGGTAATTGTAAGGTGAGTCACAATCTGCGCGTCTCTCACCGAGGAGCCGAAGGCCGGTATCGAGCAGGCGGGGATGGCGGGAAGCGGAGAGACGCGGCGAGAGCGGGGGAAAGGGTGTTAGGCTACTCTTTGGCCGCGCCGCAGGGCCAGGGTCACGGTGCCGAGGGCGAGAAGGACTGCGGCCGATGGTTCTGGAATCTGTCTGGGGATGTAGTCAGATGACCCGGCCCACTTCTCCGCGGTTTTCCGCATGGGGAAGATGATACCATTCGCCCGTGGAATTGTAAACCCCTATTTCGCCGGACCTTCCGCGTCGTCCGGCGTCTTCCAGGCCAGGGACGGGAGGATCTTCAGCGCCTCGGCGTCGTCCGCCGGGAGCCTGCCCGTGAGCCAGCGGAAGCGGATGCAGGGGTCGTGGTAGTTCGGCTGGATTCTGCGCCACGCCGCGAGAGCCTCTTCGGGATGTCCCTGCTTGAGGGACATGACGCCCTCCAGATACCGGCAGTAGTTGTAGTTCGGCGACACCTTGTCGATCTGCTCGATGTGCCCGATGGCTATGTCGTACTCCCCGCGCACGATCGCCTGGGCGGAACTCGCCATGGTGAACGCCACCGAAACGTCCTGCTTTGCGCGGCCGTCGCTCACGCGGTCCTTCTCCATTTCCTCGAAAATCCGCCGCTGGTAACGAAGCATTTCGTCAAACCCCTTCCTGGCACGCCCCGTTTCGAAAAGCGAAAGGATGTAAAGGTGCCCTATGTTTTTCGTCGCCAGTCCTTCGTCAATATCGCGCATCATTTCGTATTCTGAGATCACCCTATCCGGATTGTGCTCGATCTCGTAGAAATGCACCGCCATCGCATTGTGCACTATTCCAAACCTGTCGCCGTCGACCTGGAGCGTTCTGGAATACAGCGCGTTGTCATCCTTCCAGTAGGCCGCCTGCCGCCACGAACACGCGGCAAGCGCCGCCAGGACAAGGAGCGCAAGGCCGCGCATCGCCGCTAACGCCCGCCCGTGAAGCCGACTTGCCGCGCCAAGCGCCAGCACACAAAGTCCAAGCGACGGAACGTATGTGAACCTGTCGGCGTACGCATGGAAGCCGAAGCTCGCTATTCCGAGAAACGGCCCCACCGCCAACGTGAAGATCAGCACCCCCGCCAGAACCCAGTCGTCCGCCCGCCGGAACTCCCTCAGCCGCGGCCAGAGCCGCAGGACGTGCACAACGATGAACGCGCCGGCCGCGGTCACGCAGACGACGCCGACCGCGAGATGGCCGGGCAAACGCGGCCAGCGGCAGGCGCATTGCAGCGCCATGCCCGTTGGCCAAAGCGTGTGGTAGAGGTAGACGCCGTAGCTCGCGACCGCGTTGACAACGCGCCACCAGAGCGGGGCGCCGACGGTGCCGACCGCCCCGCCGGCCACCTGGGCGCGCTGCGCCAGCACCGCGATGAACGCCGCGTACGCTAGGAGCGGCATGTACTGCCGCCAATTCCACTTTCCGCCGTCATTTTTCGCCTGGACGACAAAAATGTCGAGCAGGAGCGCGATGACCGGGAAGGTCATGGCCGACGGCTTCGCCATCGTCGCCAGCGCGAAGAAAAGGAACGACCACCAGTACCGCTTTTGGAGAAACCACTCCCGCCCGTCCTCGCACTTCAGGTGTCCGACCCACGCCAACAGGGCCAGCAACTCGAAGAAAAAGGACAGGACATCCTTGCGGGACGCAACCCACGCCACCGACTCGACGCGCAGCGGGTGCCACGCCCAGAAGAGCGCCACAAGCGCGGCGGCTATCGCCGCGGTTGACGGTTTGACCGTTTGACGGTTTGCCAGTTGTTTCGCCGCCCCGTCACCCGAAACCTCCAGGAGCGACACCAGCAGCAGGAAGAGCAGTCCGGCGCACAGCCCGTGGATGACGACGTTGTGCAGGTGCATCCCGCCCGGCGTCCCGCCGAACAGGCTCACGTCCAGCGCGAAGCTGCACCACGTCAGCGGCATCCAGATGCCGTATTCAAGATCGGCGAATGCCCACTCCACCGTCTCCGGACACAGTCCCGAGTCCATCGCGGCATTATACCGGTAGTTGTAGTCGTCGAGGTTGATGAACCCGTGGCCAACCGTCTGCAAATACGGAACCATCGTGGCGATTGCCACCGCCGCAAAGATAAGAGCCGCCCGACGCCTTGACATGCCCTGCTACTTGGTGGCGGCCGGAGAAACCGCCTTGTGCACCGTGTTGGTCTTCTCTTCCTCCCAGACCGCCCGCTGGTAGTCGTTGGTCGGGGCGGCGGCCCACCCCTCCTTTATGGCCTGACGGTACGCGACACGGCGGGGGCGTGTGACCCCGAAATGCTTGTAGTATGTGTTCATGCGGGCGAAGCTCATCGGCTGGATGTAGGGGTTGCTGCAGGCGTCAAGCTCCGCAACAGAGAAGATAGGCTGCATAAGGTCATTCGGCGCCGGCGAAAAGCCCATGCCGCCTATGTACCCCACGGCCCGCCAGATGTCCTTGCCGACGCGCACCTCCGGCATCACGGGGTCGTCCCCCTCCTTCAGCGCGTCCGCGTTGACGATGCCTATGCGCTCGTCGGGGAAGACGGAAAGGGCGGGCAGCTTGTCGCACCCTTCGACCACCACCACCACCATCAGGGCCTTTTCGGCGGCAAGCTTTTCCCGGGCTACCTCCATGGGGCATTTTCCGCCCCGCGGCTCGTGGGCTGATTTGACGGGCAGTTTCGACGCACGGGTGTACAGTTCGCAAAACCTGTCTATCGAGGCCCCTTTTCTGGATCGGGCGTCCAATACGAACAACTCCGGTCCCGAAGCCTTGATGTCGATGAGTCCGCCCGTCTTCTTCAGCACGCGCTCGTCGCGGGCCTTCAGCTGCTCCACGGTCCACTTCGAGTCGGGCGTCCACGGCTTGCCCGTTATCATGTCCACGTATGTCTCGTTTGTTGACGCGGCGGTGCCCTGCGGGACCTCCTGCGCGAAGGCGGCCGCCGATATGGCCGCGATGGCTATGCTTAGCAGTTTCCTCATGGTGTCAGGCTCCTTTCCAGCCGTTGGTTGTCAGTCGTTAGCCGTTAGTCAAAAGTCTGTGCGGGACGCGGGCGTGGCCGGCGTGGCCTGTGCAAATGTACTACTCGTCAACTTCTTCGCCGAATGCCCTGCGCACATGAATTGGAAGCTTGATTGGCTTGTAGCCCTCCTCCGCGAGCATGGCGTTGAGCGATTCCGCCTTGGTCTTCGCCTCCTCGATCTTGCCATCCTTGTAGAGGAGCATCACCTGCTTGAGGCTGTTGGCCCTTATCTTCCGTTCCGCCTGGACAAAGGAGGCCATTTCCGTGACGAACTCGTCGAAGGTGCCGCCCTGCTCAATGTAGTCGAGCGCGACGCCCTTCATCTCGACGAACGCGTTGATTTCGGCCAGCTCCTCCTCCGTCTCGTCGCCCTTCAGCACGTAGTCCTTCTTCAGGGTTTTCATGACGGCATCCGGATCTAGCCCGACGAGAAAGGCGGGGATGAAAGAGCGGCCTTCTATGGCGAGATTGGCGAAGTTCGACTCGAACGCGTTGTCGAACAGCTTGCGCTTGGTCGTGTCCCTCCAGTTGCCCTCGCTGTCGCACTCATATATTCTGCCGTTCGCAAGGACCTTGGTCGTCTCGCCCTCCTTCGGCGGCGGGAATGTCAGGATTGTTCCGTTCGGAAGCATCATCTGCCCCGGCTTCTTCACGTAGTCATTGGTCGTGGCGGCAACGACAATGTTGGTCGGGGGTTCAGGTTCCAGAACCTTCGGTCCCATCTCTGTGGCGACCGGGGCGTCTGGCACCTTGGGCGTGGCGGGCTTGGCAGTGGTGTCTGGCACTTCGGGGGGCTGCGGCTGTCGCGGACGGGTCACCCGCGCCCCCAGGTAGACGGCGACGATGGCGGCAATTGCGACTGCTGCGATGACAAAGATTTTGGACTTGCGACTTGCGACTTGTGACCTGCCGCGCTTTGATGTGGTGACAATTGGCATTTTTTGCTACTTTCTGGTGTTGAAGTCGATGTTGTCGCGGAGGATGGCGTCGACGGTTTCGTAGTCGTCTTCGCCAAGCAGGCCCGCGAGGAAGAGCGTGATAGGCTCCGATGGGGTGCGGAAGTACTTGATGGTGACATACCTTGGAATGACAAAGTCATCCACAAGCTGGCCGTCCTTGTCGACGAGGTGCCAGCCGTTCGCGGGGCCAATGGCCGAGGCGGAGACGAGGAGGTTCGTGCCGTGGCAGACTTGAACAACATCAGACTCGTCCGGCTTTCCGCTTTTCCGGAAGAGATCTTTCAGCGTTTGCCCCTCGAAGGGTTCGCAAAGCCAGGTCTCGCCCTGCTTCGCGGTGTATTCCCAGTATGCCGGCTTCGGATTGACCATCGCCTTCTTCGAGCCGACAGTCCCGACGATGTAGGATGGTCCGTTGACGGAGACTGGCGCAGCGGTTACATCCGCTCCGCCGCCGTCCCAGGTGGTGTCGGCTGCTGTGGCCGCCATTGTGGCGAACGCCGCGATGGCGAGTGTAAGGTGGATGGTGCGCTTAGTCAAGGCTTCCTTCAAACCGAAAAGCCGCGGAGGCTTCCGCGGCTTTTCGGTGTTAATGTTCAGTTGAGGTGCGCCATGCGATTAGGCGACCTTGCGCTTCAGGCCGAAGGCCGCGAGGCCAAGGGCGAGAAGGGCAACCGTCGTGGGCTCTGGAATGGTAGACCAGTTGTTCGCGTTGCTGACAATGCTGTTGACATTGCCAGTTGCAAGCGTAATGGTGCTGGCATTTGCATTTGCAACTGTCTTCGTCTGGTTCGCCTGGCCGGAGATTGCCACGTACTTCGAAGCGGCGCTCGGACTGGCCGCGTCGAATACCACAGCGAATGACGTAATTGTTGCTGGGTAAGAGTCCGGAGTAATAGACCCTGCGGAAGCTGAGGTAGCCCCAACAGAGCCTGTTCCTGCACTATTGAGCGTTCCCGAACCAAAGACGTAGGACGAGACGTCCTTGCCTTGGCTTAAAAGGGCCGTGATCTGGGAAACGGACGTGACGCCCTTCTGGCCGATTACGAACACTTGGTATGCTTTGTTCGCATAGTCGCCACTGCCAGTGGCAACATTCCAACCGACTTGGACTGCCTGAGAAATAACAGCCATCAACACAATGGCCGCAATAGTTAGCATTTTCTTCATAAGGGTTCCTCCTACACTTGAAAACTAGAGCGTATACGGGCTAGCAATTGAACCAGTAAGGTCTGCTGCGAAACCGCTCAAAACAAATCCCTGACCTGGGGCAAATGACACATTGACGGGTGCGCCGCTATCATCAGCCCAGTAAAAGCCTGTCTGGAGGCCTTCCGGATCCTGCGCAGGATCATAGTAGTTGTAACCAGCGACGCCCTTGGGATCTCCATCCCATACTTCAAGCACT
>JAEEGL015907487.1_pt1 | contig 15378 bp, 8 predicted proteins | sample 9134231 | NCBI WGS metagenome assembly JAEEGL01 (sample SAMN16246548, study PRJNA631951) | gut metagenome | biome: gut microbiome; feature: rumen; material: fiber-attached | host: Bos | place: Iran: Karaj | collected 2018-10 | reverse complement strand
TCCACATCGCAATAAATATACAATAACTACGTTATTTAGGCATGAAGAACAACAAAGTCCTAATCGTATACACCGGCGGCACCATCGGCATGGTGCAGGATGAGAATGGTTCCCTTCATCCATTCGCCCTCGACCGCATTTACGACGCTGTTCCCCAGCTGAAAAGCTGCCAGTACGGCATCGATTCCGTCACCCTCGACAACATCATCGACTCCTCCAACATGACCCCGTCGTTGTGGGTGGACATCGCCAATATCATCGAGCGGGAATACGATCACTACGACGGTTTCGTCGTCCTCCACGGCACCGACACCATGGCCTATACGGCTTCGGCGCTGAGCTTCATGTTCAAGAACCTAGCCAAACCCATCGTCCTCACCGGCAGCCAGTTGCCCTTGGGCATGCTGCGAAGCGACGGCCGCGAAAACATCATTTGCGCCCTCGAGATAGCCTCCACACAGCAGTGCACCATCCCCGAGGTATCCATCTTCTTCGAGAACCACCTCTACCGCGGCAACCGCAGCACCAAGATGAGCGCTGCCAACTTCGACGCCTTTGAGACCTATAACTATCCCTCGCTGGCCAAAGCCGGCATCAACATCTCCTTCCGCGAGCACCTCTTCCTCCCCATGCCCACAGAGCCACTTGTGGTGCGCAAGCAGTTCGACACCCGCGTGGCCATCCTCAAACTCTTCCCCGGCATCGGGCCCGACGTGGTGAATGCCGTTCTCCACACCCCCAACCTCCAAGGCGTCATCATCGAGACCTACGGCTCCGGCAACGCCCCCACCGACCCCTGGTTCATCTCCGCCCTCGAAGAGGCCATCAAGCGCGGCATTATTGTCATGAACGTCACCCAATGCAAGGCCGGTTCCGTCGTCATGCGTCAGTATGCTGCCAGCTGCGACATGGACCGCATCGGCGTCATCGGCGGTGGCGACATCACCATCGAGGCCGCCATCACCAAACTCATGTTCCTCCTCGGAAATTTCCCCCAGAACAAAGATCACGTGTGTCAGCGCCTCAGCCAGTCGCTCCGCGGCGAAATCAGCGAATAACACATGAGACGAATAGGCCTCATAGGACTTATAGGACTTATAGGACTACTTTTCTGCCCTATGAAAACCTACGCTCAAGTGGGCAACCTCGGCAAATTCGATAGCCGCTTGCTGCACTACGGCATCCAAGTGGGCTATACCCATTCCAAGTTCGACCTTGAATACACCCACAACGACGACCTGCGACAAACCCTTTATGGCACCACATCCTACTACGCCCCGGGCTTCCACATTGCCGTCATCGGCGACCTACGACTCAACAACTGGTTCAACCTGCGCATCCTCCCTGGAGTGACACTCATCACACGCGATGTCAACTACTCCTGGGAGCCAAACTACCTGGCCTCACATCGTCTCGCCGAACTCAGTCGCAAGGTGGAATCCGTCTACGGCGACTTCCCCATCGAAATCAAGTTCCGTGCCATGCGCTGGGGCAACTTCCGACCCTATCTCACAGGAGGCATCTCCTACGGATTCGACTTCGCCTCACTGCGCAAAAACCGCAACCGCACCGATGAAAGCATCATCCGCCTCGAACCCAACGACCTGCGCTACACCATGGGCCTCGGGTTCGACGTGTTTCTCCGTTATGTAAAATTTGCCATAGACCTCAAAATGACCTTCGGCATCATCGATCTACGCGTCGAAGACCCCGACATCTACATTCAGGCCTTCGAGCACCTCCATTCACGCACCTTCATGCTCAGCTTCACCTTTGAAGGCTGATGCTCTCCACGCAGCGTATGCCGTCGAGTGCCGAACTGACGATGCCACCGGCATATCCGGCACCCTCGCCGCAAGGATACAACCCATGCAACTGGGGATGCTGCAAGGTATCCTTGTCGCGAGGAATGCGCACCGGGCTCGACGTACGGCTCTCCACAGCCAGCAACGAAGCGTCGGTGGTGATGAAGCCGCGCATCTTGCGGTCGAAATCCTTGAAAGCCTGTATCAGGCTGTCCACAACAAATCGCGGCAAGACCTCATGCAATGGGGCACTGACACAGTGGCCCATGTAGTTACTCTTGTTGAGACGCGACGAGGGGCGGCGCTCAAGGAAGTCCACTAGCCGCTGCGTCGGTGCGTCGATACATCCGCCGGCAGCCTCGAACGCGCGCGCTTCCACCTGTTTCTGGAACTCCAGCAGTCTTAATGGTCCCTCGGCACCCACGTCCTCGGGGTTCACCGTCACGGCGATGCCGCTGTTAGCAAAGGCCGAATTGCGCGCGGCGTTGCTCATGCCGTTCACCACCTGCTGTCCTCCAGCTGTGGCGGCGGGCACAATGACCCCTCCGGGACACATGCAGAAACTGAAGACCCCATGACTACCCACTTGAGTAACCAAACTATAGGTCGCCGGAGGCAACAACTTGGAATAGCCACGACCATGATACTGAATTTCGTTGATGAGTTCCTGAGGGTGTTCCACGCGGACACCGAGAGCGAAAGGCTTCGCCTCCAGCAACCAGCCCCGACGGGCAAAGAGTTCATAGATGTCTCGTGCCGAATGGCCGGTGGCAAGGACGACAGCATCGCCCTCAATCACCTCGCCGTTCGCTACCACACCGCACACACGGCCCTCCTTGACCACGAGGTCTGAGACACGCGTATTGAAATGATACTCACCTCCGCCAGACACAATCGTGTCACGGATGCGCGCAATGATGGCCGGCAGGCGGTCAGTGCCGATATGGGCGTGCACATCCACCATGATGTCGGGATCGGCGCCGTGCTCCACAAAGAGACGCAGCACCTCGCCGACGTCGCCGCGCTTGGTGGAGCGTGTATAGAGTTTGCCGTCGCTATAGGTTCCTGCACCGCCCTCACCGAAGCACCAGTTGCTGTCAGGGTTAACCTCCTTAGTGCGCACCATCCCGACAATGTCGGCCTTGCGCTCCTCCACGGGCTTGCCCCTCTCGACGATTATAGGCTTCATGTCCACTTGCAACGCCCTGAGGGCCGCAAACAATCCCGCCGGACCGGCACCCACGATGACAATCCTTTGGGCTTCCTTCACACCACTCCCTTTCATCCCTTCCGCCTTGCCATTCTCACCACCCCCAACATTTTTCACCCCTTCCTCCACTGTTCCTACTTCCACCGTGCAGTGATACACCACCTTCCTACGGCGACAGTCGATGCTGCGACGCGTGATACGCCAGGGATCATCCATGTGGTTGTCGGCCACACCAAGGGCACGCTCCACAGCACGCCGCACAGCGGCCTCCGAGGCATACTCCTCGGGCGTGAGGTCTATCTGTATTTGTTTCGCCATTTGCGACATTTTTTCATAAGAAACAAGAGGCAAATTTACACAAAAAATCCGAAATACAGGCAAGCAAGCACACAAACAACACATATTGAAATAAATATCAACATGTTATCATCATTCAAACACAATAAAATTTTACTCAGAAACCACTCTTTCATTCGTCAACGGCGAATGACATTCACCCATAAAACTTCTTATTATTTACACGGCATGGGAAAGACATGACAATGAATGGGCAGAACCCCTTGGGGGGCCCGGCCGGTCCCATCATGCTAGCGACCGAAACGTGGAATCGAGCCCAGTTTCTTTCCACCGGTAAGGGGTGAGATGGAGATGTTTTTTTTGAAGGGAAAACAGATTTTTTTCGTATCTTTGCATTCATGATTAGGAAAGCCTCCCGATACAATTATCTGGTCTGCATCTATTTGGCAGGCATCGTTGTCTTTACGCTGTTCCGATTGGCGGAAACGGCGGTGTACGGATCGATGTCGGAGACTGGGATGAACTTCGGGGGAAGCTACGCCCACGCACTGTGGAACGGATTCCGGTTCGACACGGCGGTGAGTTGTTATATGCTGGCGCTGCCGTTACTGATGCTGATTGTAGGCGAGGTAGCCCATATACGAAAGCGGTGGTACTACAGCATAGCGCACTATATGCTGATGGTGCTGTACACAGTGGGATTCTTCGCCTGTGCGGCGGACATCCCCTATTTCTGCTATTTCTTCCAGCGCCTGGACGCGGCGTCGCTAGGACTGACGGACAGTTTCGGCATGGCAGCAAGCATGATTGTAAGCGAGCCGATGTATGTGGTCTACCTGGGAGTATTCGTAGTGGTGAGTGTGGGATGGTGGCTATTGGGAAGACTGATTTTCAGGCGCGTGCTGCTCAGCAACCTCGACGAGCGGTTGCCCATGGGATGGGGAATAGGCATCGGTGTGGTGCTGCTGGCGGTGGGATTCGTCGGCATGCGCGGCACCCTATCGGGGAAGAGTCCTCTGCGCACAGGCACGGCCTATTTCTGCAACGATGCATTCCTGAACCAGATTGGGTTGAACCCAGTGTTCACCTTCATGAAGAGCATGGAGGATGTTGGCAAGAGCGCCAACCAGCCCATGGCGTTGATGGACGAGGCTGAGGCCGAAGCGGTGCTGGCCGAATGGCGTGCAATACCCATCGACAGCACGCTGGCCGAAGCCCATCTGCGGCTGGAGGAGGGCACGAACGTGGTGCTGGTGCTGATGGAATCGATGAGCGCAGAGAAAACAGGCCTGAGCAGGACGGGCGAAAGCCTGACTCGCCACCTGGACAGCCTGATGGCACGCTCGATGACCTTCACCGAAGCGTGGTCGGCAGGCATTCATACACACAACGGCATCTACTCATCGCTCTACGGACACCCTGCTCTGCTGGCACGCCATATGATCAAGGGAACACCCATTCCGCGCATGCACGGGTTGCCACACGTGCTGAAAGAAGCCGGCTACCGCACCACCTTCTTCATGACCCACCAGGAGGACTACGACAATATGCGCGGATTCCTCTACCAGAATGGCTTCGACCGTGTTGTGGGGCAGTCGGACTATCCCTCGCGCGAGGTTGTGGGCACCTGGGGGGTGCCAGACCATGTGATGTTCAACCACTTGATTGAGCACCTGGACAGCACTGCCGCACAAGGACCGTTCTTTGCCTGCGCAATGACCTGTAGCGACCACGGCCCTTACATCATTCCGGAGGGCATCGACCTGAAGTGCAGGGAGACCGACCGCAAACGAGCCATAGTGGAATACGCCGACTGGGCTATAGGTCATCTGATGCAACTGGCGAGCAAGCGTCCGTGGTTCAGGAAAACGGTGTTCGTCTTCGTGGCCGACCACGGGGCACGGATGGATGCCCTGTACGACATGGCACTGAGCTACAATCATGTGCCGCTGCTGTTCTATGCCCCAGGAAGGATTGAGCCACATGTGGTGGATCGGCTGGCACAGCAGATAGACATTGCACCAACGGTGCTAGGAATGCTGGGATTGGACGACAGCGGAAGCATGCTGGGCATCGACCTGCGTAACCATGTGAGACCCTACGCCTACTTCAGCGCCGACGACAAGATAGGCGTAGTAGACGGCGAGATGCTGATGATATACCGCGTGAAGCAAAAGAATACAAGCCTCTACAGATACAAAGAAAATAGCACCGTCGACCTCGCCGGAGAGTACCCGGAGAGGGCAGCGGCCATGCGGCGTCACGCCTTCGGACTGACGCAGATCAGCCAAAGGATGAGGAAATAGAGGTTTGTGTCGAGCGGTTAGTGTTAAGTGAATAGCTATGGATTTTAAACTGAAATCGGATTTCGCGCCCATGGGCGACCAGCCAGAGGCCATACGGCAACTGGTGGAAGGTGTGCGCGCCGGCCAGCGGGCTCAAGTGCTGCAGGGTGTTACGGGCAGTGGAAAGACCTTCACGGTCGCCAATGTGATACAGGAGTTGCAACGTCCCACGCTGGTGCTGAGCCACAACAAGACGCTGGCGGCACAGCTTTACGGCGAGTTCCGGCAGTTCTTCCCCGACAATGCGGTGGAATACTTCGTGAGTTACTACGACTACTACCAGCCGGAAGCATATATCGCCGCCACCAATACCTACATTGAGAAAGACCTGGCCATCAACGACGAGCTGGACAAGCTGCGCCTGAGGGCCAGTTCGGCTTTGCTCAGCGGCCGGAGGGACGTCATCGTGGTGTCGTCGGTGAGCTGCATCTACGGCATCGGCAACCCTGAGGAGTTCAAGAAAGGGACCGTCGAAATACACATAGGCGACCGCTTGAAGAGGGACGACCTGCTGATGCGACTGCTGGATGCGCAATATGTGAGAAACGAGATCGAATTCGTCAATGGTCGCTTCCGCGTCAAAGGCGACACGGTGGATATCTACCCCTCGTTTGCCGATTTCTGCTATCGCATCTCCTTCTGGGACGACGAAGTGGAAAGTCTGGAAAGCTTCGACCCCGTCAGCGGCCAGCGGCTGGAACGCTTCCAGGACATCGTCATCTACCCTGCCAGCAACTTTCTCACCTCGAAGGACCACCTGCCGGAGATCATCCTCCAAATTCAACGGGATATGTTTGAGCGTCGCGACTATCTGGAGAGTATCGACAAACATCTGGAGGCAAAGCGCCTGGAGGAGCGTGTGAACTACGACCTCGAAATGATACAGGAGCTGGGCTACTGCTCCGGAATCGAGAATTACAGCCGCTATTTCGACGGACGCTCCCCGGGAAGCCGTCCTTTTTGCCTGATAGACTATTTCCCCGACGATTTCCTGCTGGTGGTGGACGAAAGCCATGTGACAGTGCCTCAGATAGGAGCCATGTACGGCGGCGACCGCTCGCGCAAGACTTCCCTAGTGGAATACGGCTTCCGCCTGCCGTCGGCGCTCGACAACCGTCCCCTGACCTACGACGAATTCTACAACCTCACGGGCCAGACTATCTACATCAGCGCCACACCGGCCGACTACGAACTGTCGGAGGCCGAAGGCGTGGTGGTGGAGCAGGTGATACGCCCCACCGGACTGCTCGACCCCGTTGTGGAAGTGCGTCCTGCAGTAAGCCAGGTGGACGACCTGCTGGACGAGATTGAGAACACCGTGGACAAAGGCGAGCGAGTGTTAGTGACAACGCTGACCAAACGAATGGCGGAGGAACTGACAAGCTATCTGATCAACCTTGGAATCAAAAGCAAATACATACACAGCGACGTGGACACCCTGGAACGCGTGGAAATCATGCGCGACCTCCGCATGGGTGTGTTCGACGTACTGGTGGGAGTGAACCTGCTGCGCGAAGGATTGGACTTGCCGGAGGTGAGTCTGGTAGCCATACTGGATGCCGACAAAGAGGGTTTCCTGCGCAGCGACCGAGCACTTATACAGACCATCGGACGCGCAGCACGCAATGTGCACAGCAAGGCCATTCTCTACGGCGATACCATCACGGGTTCCATGCAGCGAGCCATCGACCTCACCAACCGGCACCGCGAGAAACAAATAAAATACAATATGGAACATGGCATCGTACCCCGACAGATTGTGAAGAGTACTGATGCCATCCTGGGAACCACCAGCGTTATCGAACTGGCAGCCGAGGAGAGAGGGGATAGAAGCGTGGAGAACGCCGAGTGGAGAGCGGAGGACAAAGAGCGGAAGACGATGGCTGCTGAAGAGGAACTGGAATACGGCAAAGTCCAGAAGGAGACCGAGCCGTCACCCTACCTGAAGATGACCAAAGAACAACTGCGCAAGGAGATTCGCGACCGGCAGCGAAAGATGCAAACCGCAGCCAAGGAACTGGATTTCATGTCGGCAGCCAAATACCGCGACGAGATCAAGGAACTGCAAGGGTTGCTGGAGACGGCAAGATAAAAAAGAGAGGCCCCGCTGCATTCGCAGCGGGGCCTTCCCTTATGCCGTTCTGTCCTTATTTCAGCTTGATGACAGCACGACGGTTCATATAACGGTGCTCCTCAGTGTCGTTGGGGACAACGGGTTCGTTCTCACCCTTCGAGACCGTGGAGATGTTGGCAGCAGGAGCGCCACGCTTCACCATGAGGGCCTTCAAGGCCTCAGCGCGCTTCAAACCATACTTCATATTGCCTTCGGCAGAGCCGATGCTGTCGGTGTGGCCGGTGACAACAACCTTGAGGTTGCGGTCGGCAGCCATAGCCTTGCAGATGGCGTTGATGGCGCGGTCGGTCTTCTCGTCGAACTTGGGCTCGGTCTTGGCGAAGTCGAAGTTGACGGTAGCGTTGATTTCGTCGAGGAGTTTCTGGAGCTGCGCACGGTCGGCAGGTTTGTTGTCAACGGGCTTGCTGGCAGTACCGCAGGCACGCTGGGCGGCATCGCGGGCCTTGATAGCGGCGCGATAGGCAGCGGCAACGTTACCCATGCGGGCTGCTTCGGCTGCTTCGGCTGCATACTGCTTAGCCTCCTTGACGGCGGCTTTGGCCTCAGCGCTGTTGTTCTTGGCAGCGCAGGCTTCTCCCGATTCGGCGAAGGACTTGGCAGCGGCAGCATAGCTCTCGGGCAGATTGCCACGATAGGCTTTGCCAGCAGCATCCTTACCGTCGGTCAGAGCGGGCTTGCTGCCAGTCTCGTTGGCCATAGCGATGGCTTCATTGGCGAGGTTGTTGGCAACGTTGGGATCGTTGTAGGCAACGGTAGGACGGGCGTCCTTGTCGGCGTCGCGGGCAATCTCAGAATTGATCTTGGCATTGCGGCTGGCGGCCATAGCGCAGTCGAGACCGTCCTTGTGGGAGGCGTCGGCATAGAGGGCAGCATCGTCGGCAGCCTGCGAAGCGGTGGGAAGGTTCTTCTGACCGGCATAGTCGCGGGCATCGGCAGCATAGCTGTCGGCAATGTTGCCATAGGCCTCGTTGAAGAGGTCGTAGGCCTTGCAGTACTGACCATTCTTATGGGCAGCTTTGGCATCGGCAGCGGCGGCTTTGGCATCGGCGACAGCCTCCTTGGCGGCGGCAGAGCCGGACTCGTTGGCAGCCTGCTCGGCCTCGGCGAGGTCGGCGTCGATGTTGGCCATAGCGGCGGCAAGGTCAGGATTGTTCATGCGGCGGGCATTGCAACGTGCCTCGCGGGCAGCAGCCTCCTCGGCGGCCTGGGCAGCAGCATCTTCGTCGCTAGCATTGCCGTAGTTGGCGTTGTTGCCATTGTCATTGTTGTTGCCGTTGTTGCCATTGTTATTGTTGCCGGCATTACCGCTACCGTAATTGTCATAAGGCACAAGGGCACCATCATCGTCGCCACCCTTGGTGGAATGGCAGTCCCAACCGACATTGATGCCAATCTTGAGGCCTACGTTGAGGCGGTGGAGTTCATCAATCTGGTTCGAGTTGAAAACTCCGTTGTAGTCGCTCACCAGAGGACCGGCAGCAGCGGTGGCGGTGGTGACATCAGGGGCGTTCAGCAGAGGTGCGGAGACGGTACCATCCATGAGATTGGTGATTCCATAGCCGCCATAAAGGCCAAAGTAGAATCCCCAATGGTTGCTGAGGGAGTAGTTGAATCCGAGGTCGGCAATGACGCTGACACCCATCTTCTTGAGACCCTCGTTGTCGCCACTCTCATCGGCATTGTAGGTGGTGAAACCATAGGCAGGCAGGTCACGATATTCCACATTGGTAGCGGGGAAATAGCCGCTGACACTGTATGAACCATCGTCGGCTTTGAATTCGCTCTTGAAGGGGAAATCAAGCTGGGCTCCGAGACCAAGGAGGAAGAACCAACGCTCACCCATGGGAGCACGCCAATAGAGTTCAATGGGCACATTGATGGACATGGTGGTCTGAGTCTCTTTCCAGCTATTGAAACCGGCATGAGGATAGTAGGTGAGGTTGTTGGCGGGATGGATAAGCGAGATGGCATTGTCGGCATTCTCAACCCAGTCGTAGGTGGCGCCGGAGCGGGAGTAGTCAAACTGCACACCGATACCCATACCAAAATGAGTTCCAAAGAAATGGATATACTTGAATTCACCGAGGAAACCCAATTTGGGATTCCAGGTGCCATCGGAGGGGTTGAACATCAGCGTGTTCATTCCACCACCAATGTTGTAGCCGAAATAGTTGCTGTGCTGGTTCATCTGAGCCTGCGACCCCATGGCAAGGGCGAGGACTCCAATCAAGATGAATATACGTTTCATATAACTATCTTTTTATTTTGTTTCTAAAATTAATACTTAATCACACGGGCCACAACGCCGTCGACACTGACAGTGTAGCTGCCGGCACCAAAGCGCGAGAAGTCGACCATAGTCGTATTGCCCTCGAAGGTGGTGTTGACGAGGGTCACACCCATCACATTCATCACACGGAGGCTGTGGCTGGCGCTGTACGAGTTCTCAATGGTGACGTTCACCTGATCAACGGCGGGGTTAGGATAGGCAGTCACGGTGGCTTCGAGGGTGGCGGCCTCGGGAACGAGGGTAATCACGTCATACTGTTCGCAGGTCTGGACACTGTTGCCATTCATGGTCATAGTGACATGATAGCTGCCAGTCAGACCGCCGACTTCCTGATAGTAGGGACCGTCGCCGACATAGGTGCCGTTGTGGTACCACTTCACACTCGATTGGTCGATGCAGTTGCAGGTGTCGACAATAGAGATGACATCGCTGAAGATGGGCATGGTGTAATTGCGGGAGAGGTTCACGCGGAAGGTGACGGGAATAGCAGCACTCTCAAACTGAGGATATGCACTGTTGCGCAGGGTGAGGGTGACATTGTAGTTGCCATAGAAAGCATCAGCGGGAATAACGATGTCAACATTGCCGGCAGTGGTGATGTTGGTCCATGCCACATCGACAAAGCCCTGTGCATGAGCGGCAGAGTCATAGACGAGTTTATACTGGTCGGGAGTACCACTGGTCAGGTGGAACTGGACAGCCGAGGCATCGCCGGAGCAGTAGCCCGAGGCGTCGACATCGATGCCGCTGCCGCCGGTACCCTGGGTGTTGTCAAACACCAGGGGAGCCACAATGACACCCGTGGTGGTAATCACCTGAGAGGTGCTGGCAAGGGTATAGTTGGCCATATCGGCACCGGCAAGGGCCAGCTGGGCGGTGATGGTCTTGTTCTCTCCCACAGCGGGATCGTCATAGGTGGCAGTGGTGAGAAGGCTCAGGTCGTCGTTTCCATAGATGGGACTGGGAGTACCCATATTATTCACCACAGCGGTGGTGTTTCCATCATAGAGTTTGGTGGTGACAACCGAGATGCCGGTGGCAACAACAGGAGCCGGCACGATGGTCAAGGTGTTGACCAGCACGCCTCCGAGCTGATAGTTCGTGTCAACGGGGAAAGCGGTGATGGTGTAGACTCCCACATTGCGGGCTTCCGTGACCGGATTGCCATTGTTGTCGGTAACGAGCAACAGGGCGGGAACCACGTTGCTGTTGTCGTCGACATAGGAAGCGGAAATCTCGCCGAGATAGGAGGTGCCGTTGTAGGTAACGGTGGTGTCAACGTGCGACCATGTGAGCGGATAGGTGTTGCGCTCGTAGATGGCATGGGTGAGGCAGTCGAAGGAGGGCATGGTGACGAGGGTGGGGTTCCATCCGGTCAGGGTGTAGCCGGGACGGGTCACCGTAGGATAAGTCACATCGGCGCCATAGAGGAAGGAGACCACGGTGTCGACACCAGGCTCCACCGTACCGCCGTTCAGCACATAGGTGAGGTTATAGTGGTTGCGAACATAGTGGAAGTTGATGACAGTGCCGTCAACAAAGGCAGCCGTGGTATCGGCATACTTGTCGGGAGTGAAGCCCACATAGGTATTGGCATTCACAATGAGGCTGTCGCCAAGAGTGGCAATACCGAAGGCGCTGTCAATCATCGTCTCGGGATAGGTGCCGTCGAGGGCCTGGCGGTGGTGATAAACGGTATAGTGACCATCGGTCAGGGCGTTGTAGTAATACCACTTGGCATAGAGAACGGTGTCGCTGGTCAGCACGTCGTTCAGGAAATTCCAAGGAGTGGTGAAGCCAGGATTGACGAAGTATGCCGAGAAGATGGTGTCGGCTCCCACATAGGTGGGACGCGAGGGGGCGGGGACGATGCGGTCGTCGTAGGTGTTGACGATGACCACAGAGTCGGCATAGCCAGCCTGACCCATACGGGCGTTGTAGTTGACGAAGGTCACACGGTAGCCAGCACCCACAGTGTAGTGGAAAGGCACCGAGTCGGCATCCATATTGGGGATGATGGCGTGACGGGCAGGCAGATAGGCGCTGACATCCTGGGCAAACTTGCCGCCGTTGACGGTGACATTGGCACCGCTCAGGGGGTTCACAACAAGGACGCGGGCGTCGTTGATCACAACATTAAGGTCGTTGGGGCTGAGGCTGGCAATGGAATCAAGGCCATTAATCACCACGTTGCCGGTAGCGCCGCTGACGCCGCCAAGGTAGTTGACCACACCGTTCTGAAGGAACACCGTGTCCTCGGTGTCGCCAATATAGAGGGAACCCTGGATGGTATTGCCCTGAAGGTCAATGATGGCACCATTGCTGATGGTGTCAAAGGTACCGCCGGCGGTATTGCGTGCCAGGAAGACGGTGTCGTTGGCCACAGCGGCGGTAAGACCAAGGGTGCGGAGGTATTTGCGATAGTTGCCCGAACGGAAATAGGCATCGGCGCCAATGGTGGCGCTGGTGGCGGCAGCGGTGCTGTCATAGAGGGTCAGCATGCCGGTGGCATCACCAACGAACTCGGCAAAAACGGGGCTGGGAACATTGAGCGAGGAGATAGTGGCATTCGAGGAGTCGCTGAGGCTCACGGCAGCATTGTTGGTAGCGGCCAAGCTGTTCAGGTAGCTGCGGGCAATGGTGATGTTCGAGCCGTTATGGACAACCACGGGGCGTGCATACGTGCTGGCACCAAACTGACGGAGGGTCAGTCGGGAGGCATCGATATCGAAAAGGTCACCCGAGCCGGCGGCAACAACAATGTCGCTGTCGGTGGCATTGCCAAACCACGAAAGGTCGGTGTTGCTCACATTGATGAGGGCCGTTGTGGGGTCAGTAATGGTGCTGACAATAGGATAGCCCATCTGGTAGACAGTCATGGGGGTGTTGATGACGACGGGAGCACTCAGGTGGATGGTGTCCATGAAGTTGAGCACTGCCGAATCGGGGCAGAGCGCAATGGCATCGGCAAAAGTGGAATAGGTGAACATCTGGCCGTCGAAGACCTGTGCTCTCTCGGTGCCCAGCATGGTACCGCTGAGGGTCATCGTGCGGGTCAACACGCCGTCCACAGCCTGCGACATCAGCGGTGCCGGAGCAAAGTATCCGGTGTCGAGGGTCTGGCGACTCGAGGTGCCCAGGACATAGCAGCGGTTGTTGGCATCAAAGGCCACGATGAAGGAATAGCCGTAGGTGGTGCTGTCCACGGTGGTCGTTGCAGTGTAGCCTCCATTGGCAGCGGTGATGGTCATCGGCGTCGAGACCATCACGTTGTCCGTCACCTCAAGCGCGGTGCCACCCCATGGTAGCATCAGATACGCCGAGTCGACAAAATACAACTGTCCGGGAGTGGCAGCATAGATGGTGGCACTGGTGAGAGCAGCACGGTCGAGGGTGCGGACGTCAACATTGACATTCACGCTCTGAGCCCACAGGCCGTGGCCGGGCATCACGGATGCCATCAGCGCCCCTAGCAAAAAGAGTGTAGTTCTTTTCATCTTGTTTATTATTTAATTATACATTTATAAATTTGCATTTTCATAACACAACCTACCTTAAATCCACGCTCCGAAGAGCCGACTGTTACTGTCGACCCTTCGGGGCGCTGGACGCGGCTTGCTTTTTCGGCCTTATTTGGTCGAAATCACAAGGTAGTCGGTGTATTTCCAGAACTGGGTGGGGTTGAGGATGCGCAGGTAAGCGGTGACGCTGCTGTTCTCTTCGTCGGCCACGAGCTCATAGCTGTTCTCGGGATGCTGCGAGATGACGGTGGCCTTCTTGCGGTTCACGGTGATGGTGGTCACCTTGGTACGGTCAATCTCGGTGAAGCGCTCGGTGTTCATGTCGGCCACGGTGCCCTGTTTGCGACCAATGCCGATGAAACCACCGCTCTTGGCCACGATACCGGCCTCTTTCAGCTCGCTGTACGAACCCACCACAAAGTAAGCGCGGTTGGCATCAGCCAGCTGCTGGGCAATGTACTGGTCCTTCTCCTGGTTCGAGGCGGTCAGCTCGGTGACGTTCTTGTTCAGACCTTTGATGACAACCTTGTTGTTCTCAAGCTCGGTGAGCAACTCGGCTATCTGGGCTTCCTGGGCGGCACTGCGCTCCTCGAGGCGGGTGATATAAGCCTGGAGGTCGCTGTTCTTGCGGCCAAGCTCGCTGACGCGGCTGCTCAGCTGGGCAATCTTCTGCTTGTTGGCGGCCATCATGCTCTCAATGGAGCTCATCTGGTCACTGATCTCCTTCTTGTGGTCGTACGAGCCCTCGGTGTTGTTGCGACGGAGCTCCTGCACATTGGAGTACTTCGAGTTGATCATCGACAGGTTGTCCTCAATCTCGTTCAACATCGAGAAGAGTCCGTCGATTTCAGAATCCTTGGCATCGACAACACCCATGAGCGAGTCGATGGTCTTCTTGGAAGAGTCGAGTTCTTTCTGATTGCAGGCCACAATGGTGAGGGTGGCAGCAAAAAGGCCAATGGCCAAAAAGATTTTCTTCATTTTTTGTTATTTTTTTAATTTGTTTTCCTTTTTTACTCTTTAAAACTTTTATACCCAATCGTGGTAGTTTTATAACGCCGCCTATTTACTATTATTGTACAAAAAAACAGATTTTTGTGTTAAAGATTGTTAATTCTCCATTCAGCCCTCTTACATCCTACATCTTCCATCTAACATCTAACATCTTCCATCTAACATCTTCCATCTAACATCTTCCCTCACGCAACACAAAGAAAAGCGGAGACACCTCTAAGCATCTCCGCTCTGTAAAAGTCTTATTCATCCCTACTACCGCTTCACAATCTTGGCGACCTCGCCTCCAGCTCGGAGGATATAGATCCCAGGACCGTAGACGCTCATATCTACAGTGTTGAGGCCCTGTTCCAACGCGAAGGCTGCCAGCCTGTGGCCTGCCTGGTCGTAGAGAGTCGCGGCTGCGCGGCTGCGCACATAGATAGTCACCTGGCCATAAGCCGGATTGGGCCATACGGCGAGGGCAGAGGGACGCAGCTGGTAGTCGGTGTCGTCGATTCCAGCGGGCTCCGTTGTCTGATTGAGGACTGCAACACCCGTCAGGTCGAAACCGCCACTGCCGTAGACGGTGTCGCGGGTAGGATACGGGTCGTTGACAATGTGTCCGAAAGCGTCACGGGTGCCATAGTCGGGGTCTATGGTGCCCACCACGTCCACAAGGCGCACATGGGTAATGTTGTTGACATCGATTCCCGTGCTGTCGCACAGCTCGTCAAGGTCAAAGGGGGTTCCGTAGCCTATGCGGAATTTGCCCGCAAGGTT